>Ga0209007_1000062_pt1 | contig 68501 bp, 48 predicted proteins | sample JacPinW_OM1H0_O2_FD_187961 | JGI IMG/M metagenome (GOLD analysis project Ga0209007, IMG submission 187961) | Forest soil microbial communities from Algoma, Ontario, Canada - Jack Pine, Ontario site 1_JW_OM1H0_O2 (SPAdes) (version 2) | ecosystem: Environmental > Terrestrial > Soil > Boreal... | reverse complement strand
TCCAACCCCGACTCTTTTCTCCGCCCCGCAAGACGCGCCCGGTCCTCGACGCCACAAAGCCAGCGCACATCGTTTCTCGCGCCTTTCACTTCCCAGCAATTGAGTCAACAACTTTCAACCGAAACCGCCCACGATTTCGCCAAGTTAAATCGCCAAATTCACGAATTAGAACACGCTGTAACTTGCAGAAAACAATCACCGGCGAACTGCTCAAATCGCCAAAAAATTCAATTCCGCAATACCGGAATTTCGAACGAAAAAGCTCCCGATTTGCCAGCGCTGCCACGACGCAAAAGATCGCAAGATCCTCCATTCCTCCCCGGTTATGCACAAAATGTCAAATGCGACGTAACTCACTCAAAACAAAGCATCGGAAAATTTCTACCCGGGGCCACAACCACCCATAGCGAGTTCACCAATCCGCACTTTTCCGCCTCAAAAATTGCATCCTCACTTCTCCCGGCTTTTCGCGCGAATTCTGTGTCCGCCGCGGCGGGAGTCTGCTGCTGTTGTGGCGCACAACAAACTCGCATATCCTTCCGGCGAACCACATGACCAGGGCCAGCCACGTAAAATATTCGGTACTCTTTCTACTGGCCATTGCGCTCATCACTATGACCGCTCACACCCAAAGCCGCACTCAAGCCCGCTCCATGGTCGTTTCCCAAAATGGAATCGTCGCCGCGGAAAGTCCGTTGGCCGCCCAAGCCGGCGCGATGATTCTCGCCCACGGCGGCAATGCAGTGGACGCAGCCGTTGCCACCAACGCCGCCATGGGCGTCCTCGAGCCCATGATGAACGGGATCGGCGGCGATCTCTTCGCCATCGTTTACGAAGCCAAGACCGGCAAACTTTATGGACTCAACGCCGGCGGCTGGGCTCCCGCCAAACTTTCCATCGAACTTCTCCACGCCAAAGGTGACAAGGCAATGCCGCAAATCGGTATCGATTCCGTCACCGTTCCCGGCGCCGTGGACGGCTGGTCCAAACTTCTCTCGCGCCTCGGCACCAAAAAATTTCCAGAAGTTCTCGCTCCCGCCATTCATTATGCAAAGGATGGATTTCCCGTACCCGAACTCGACGCCGAATATTGGTCCTCTGACGAGGAAAAGTTGCACACCGATCCAAACGCCGCCAAAACATTTTTGATCGACGGCCACGCGCCTCGTCTCGGAGAAATATTTCGCAACCCGGATCTCGCACGCTCGCTGGAACAAATTGCCGCCGGCGGCCGCGACGCATATTACAAAGGTGAAATCGCCAGCCGCATCGTAGCCGCCTCCACCAGACTCGGCGGAACGATGTCTCTCGAAGACCTCGCCGATTTTTCCAGCGAATGGGTCGAGCCCATTTCCACCACCTATCGTGGCTGGACTGTTTACGAAATCCCGCCCAACGGGCAGGGGATTGCCACCCTCGAAATGCTCAACATCACTTCGGCGCCTCCGACCCGCGCAAAGACGGCGAAGCCATTCCCGAGCCCCTAAAACTCCAGGAGGCTCAGGCTCCAGTCGTGGCGGACTCCCCGAAACCCCAATAAAACACGCACAATTCGTCAATTTCTCGCGCTACTCTGGCCAGCCGGCCTGTTCCTAAGTGTCATGGAATGTGCGCAATCGGTACGAGGGTACTATTGTTGACCTCGGAGCCTCCCTCTATAAATGGACATCGGGCGAAATGGGCGCCCGATTGCCCCATTCCGAAACATGCCGAGCAAATCAAAATCCGCCGTCACGGAGAGAGACGCCTGCGCGCGAAACGCAGCCGACGCGCATGTCGCTGAGCCAACGCAGCTTGCGACGGACCGTCCGGCGACCGACCGCCCCACGACAGAGCACTCTGCGACCGGCCGTTCGGCGACAGATCGCTGTGCCCATGACCACGCGGCGGCCCACCGGTCTGCGACAGAGCATCCCGCTCCCAACCGCTCCGCGGCCAATGCAACTTCCGATGCCATAAACTCTCCGCTGTTGTTTTCGAACAATCCGCAGCCCATGTTGATTTACGACCTCGAAACGCTTCTCTTTCTCGACGCGAATGCCGCCGCTCTCCATCAATATCAATACACGCGCGACGAAATGCTGGGCTTGCATCTCACGGACATACGTCCCGTGGACGAGATCCCGCGTGTGCTCGAAGCTGTGCGCCAGAGCCCAACGGAGTTGACGTTCCGCGGGCAGTGGCGCCATCAGCGCAAGAACGGGGAAGTGTTTGACGCGGAAGTCACAACGCAAGGGCTTTCCTTCGCTGGCCGCGACGCGATTCTGATGGCGGCGCAGGACGTCAGCGCACGGCGCGCCGCGGAAGAAAAAGTTGCAGAGCACGACGCATACATTCACGCGCTGACGGAAAACAATCCGCTGGCTATCGTGGTTCTGAATGCCGAGCGACGCGTGCTGCTGTGCAACCCCGCGTTTGAAACTCTTTTTGGTTACCAGCAATCGGACATTGTGGGAACGGAAATCGATTTGTTACTGGCGCCCGCCCGCGATGCCGACGAAGCGCTCGATCTCACCAAACGCGCCATGAACGGCGAAGTCGCGCGTATGGAAGGGAAACGCCGCCGCAGCGATGGTTCGATGGTGGATGTCCAGATCGTTGGCGTGCCGCTGATCGCGAACGGAAAGCAGATCGGCTGTTTCGGCATGTACGAAGACATTACCGAGCGCCGCCGCGCCGAAGAGGCCCAGCATCGCGCCGAAGAAAGACTTAGGATGCTGTTTGAGAACGCCGTCGAAGGAATCTTTCAGACCACGCCGCAAGGCCGCATCCTGAGCCTGAATCCTGCTCTGGCGCGGATGTGTGGTTACGCAAGTTGCGCGGAAATGATGCGGGAAGTGAAAAACGTGGACCAGGAGCTATACGAAGACCGCGACCTGCGCGAAGAATTCAAGCGCCGCATCGAGCAACAAGGCGTGGTGGAACAATTCGAATATCAATTGCGCCGGAAGGATGGCGCGAAGATTTGGGTTTCCGAAAACGCGCGGGCCGTTCGAAATTCGCGAGGCAAAATCGCCTGCTACGAAGGCACGATCGAAGATATCACCAGCAAAAAACGGGCCGAGCTCGAGCGTCAGGTGAACTTTGAAATTATCCACGCCGTAAATGCGACAGATAATCTGGACGATTTGCTAAAGCTGATTCACATCGCGCTAAAGAGAGTGCTCTATGCTGAGAATTGTTTCGTAGCTCTGTACGAGCCTTCTACGCAGATGTTTCACTTTCCGTTCTTCGCCGACCAATACGACGTGGCTCCGCCTCCGCAACAAGTGGGAAGAAGCTGCACCGCGTATGTCTTTCACAAAGAACATGCGATGTTGATTCCTCAAAAGGCATTCGACGATCTGGCAGCGCAAGGCGAAGTGGAGCTGGTTGGCACGCCATCCCCGTCATGGCTCGGTGTACCGCTTCGAACGCCGGCGGCGACGATCGGCGTCCTCGTCGTGCAACATTACGAAAACGAGAATGCATACACCGAGCGCGATTTGGAATTCCTGGCCTCCGTCGGCGGCCAGATTGCCATGGCCATCGAGCGAAAGCGCTCGGAAGAAAAAATACGAGAGAGCGAAGCGCGCCTGCGCGTATTAGTTCAGCAATTGCCCGCTGTGCTTTGGACTGTGGGAACCGATCTCCGATTCACATCGGCGCTGGGAGCGGGACTGACGCGCCTGGGACTAAAACCGAACGAGATCGTTGGAATGTCGCTGTTGGAATATTTTGAATCTTCGGATCAGAGCTTTACTCCCATCGCGGCTCATCGCCGAGCCATCGCCGGCGAGCCCAGCACTTTCCATATCGAATGGAAGGGCGGGTCCTACGCTTGCCACGTGGAGCCTCTTCGCGACGCCGGCGGCCACTTGCAAGGCGCGATTTGCATGGCTTTGGATATTACAGATCGCAAACAGCTCGAAGAGCAACTACGCCAGTCGCAGAAAATGGAAGCCGTTGGACGCCTGGCCGGGGGAATCGCGCACGATTTCAACAATCTTCTGATGGTGATTCAGGGCTATGCCGATCTGCTCGCGGAACGTTTGCCGGCGGGCGATCCGCTGCGCCGCAATGCGGAACAAATCCAAACCGCCTCGCAACGAGCCACATCGCTTACGCGGCAGCTTCTCGCTTTCAGCCGCAAACAAATGCTGGCGCCGAAAGTGATGAGCGTTCAAAGCATTTTGGGCGATATGGAACGCATTCTTCGCAGGCTAATTGGCGAAGACATTCAGCTCGAAACTTCTTCCGCATCGGATGTGGGTCTAATCAAGGCAGACCGCAGCCAGATCGAGCAAGTGATATTGAATCTTGCCGTAAACGCGCGCGACGCCATGCCGCAAGGCGGCCGGCTCACGATAGAAACTGCGAACGTGGAACTAGACGCTTCCTATGCGCGGCCTCCCGTAGTGCTTTCGCCGGGCAAGTACGTGCTGCTCGCGGTCACCGACAACGGCTGCGGCATGGATGCCGAAACGCAAACACACATCTTCGAGCCGTTCTTCACCACGAAAGAGAAGGGAAAAGGAACGGGACTGGGCCTGGCAACCGTGTACGGCATCGTGAAACAAAGCGGCGGATATGTTTGGGTGTACAGCGAACCCGGCCGCGGCACGAGCTTCAAGATTTATCTACCGATGGTCGAAAGCGCGGAAGAGCCTGGACGCGATAATCGCGGCGACTCTCAATCCGCGCGTCGCGGCACGGAAACCATTCTGCTGGTGGAAGACGAAAAAGGCGTGCGCGAGTTGGCACGCGAATATCTCGAGATGAGCGGATACACAGTGATTGAAGCCGAAGACGGCCACACAGCTCTTGAACTCGCCGCCATGCATTCTGGAACAATCCACCTGCTGATGACCGACGTCGTAATGCCGGGTATCAGCGGCCGTGAATTGGCGGACCGCGTGAAGCGCATCCGTCCAAAGATCCAGGTCCTGTATATGTCCGGGTACACCGATCAAGCCGTGGTCCACCACGGAATTTTGGACATGGACGCTGTGCTACTTCAAAAACCATTCACCATGGCAACGCTTTCATCCAAGCTGCGCGAGATTCTTACCGCCGAGACAGTGGCATAAGGCCAGAAACACTTCTCTTCAAGACATTTACTTCAGTTCATTGGAACGAGCCCAGAATGAGTCTTTTCGGTACACGTGTCCGCGGGCGAGCAACTCGATAAAGCAAAGAATTCGAGGGTGTCTAAATAAGAAGCGCAACGCGATGAAACTGAGGCGATTCCACGCGCGCATCTATTTGCCTAACATCTGGAGTTAGGCGTTGAATCTGCTGCTACAAGAAACATCAGTGTGAGTGCCGGCGCCTACCGGCAAGAAGTGGGGAATCGAAGCAGGGGGGCATTGTGGAAAAAAACTGGCAATATCAGACGGAAGCACAAAGCACGGTCACTGAAGAAGTAATCGGAGACAGGCGGCTTTGGACTGCCGTGCTTGTATCAGCAGTGGAAGACTGGCGCAACGGAAGCCTGCGAAGGCGGCGCAACGCTCAAGAATTTCTGTTCGATAGCGCCGCGGACTTCCAGTCGGTGTGTGCGCGCGCGGGAGTGGAACCAGCGAGTTTTCAAACCAGGCTGCTTAAAGTCGGAAAGATCATCGAAATGCACAGTACGTTTACGCCCTTTGTTCCGCCTATCGCTGCCTGACGGTATCGATTCGCGCAAGAAACCGCGTTCGCGCACGGCGAAATAGCGTAGAATTCCTCTTCAAATCGTAGCCTGAACCTTGATGAATTCCGCCGTTCGCGACTCCGCTTGCCCCGAGAAAGAACTGCTCGCCTGCTGTGCTCGAACCCGGTTGGACACCGCGTCAACCAGAAAAATCTCCACGCTATTAGACGGACACCTCGACTGGGACTACGTGCTCGACCAAGCGCAGGAAAATTCTGTGATTCCGCTGCTTGGCCGCCAATTGCAAACGCTTCCGAGCGGCGTGGTACCGCCGTCTGTTTTGGAGCGGCTAAAAGATGCCTGCCGCGCAAATACCATACGCTGTCTGTTCCTGACCGCGGAACTCACCAGGATCTTCGATCTTTTTCATTCGCGCGGAATCCAAGCGATCGCTTACAAAGGCCCGGCGCTGGCGATGCAAGCGTACGGCGACATGACGTTGCGCCAGTTCGAAGACCTGGACATCATCGTCCGCCAAAGCGACCTGCCGAAAGCAAATGAGGTGATGCTCGGTCTGGGATATCGGCCGCGATTCGACTGGCTCGTTTCTTCGGGCATTCCATCTTCGGTGATTCCGGGTGAATACAATTATCGCGACGAAAAAAGACGCATCATGGTTGAACTTCACACGGAATTAACAATGCGTCATTTTCCCGAAGTTCCTAACCTGAAGGATTTTTCAAATCGCGTGGTAATCGTAAAACTCACCGAGCGCGAAATTCCCACGTTTTCGGCGGAAGATGAGCTTATCGTCCTCAGCCTTCACGGAGCCAAGGACTTCTGGGAGCGTTTTTCCTGGATCGCGGACATATCCGAGTTGATACAGCGCTATCCCAACCTGGACTGGAGTGTAACCTTCGAGCGCGCGAAAGCTTTACGCGCAGAGCGTATGGTTCATATTGCGCTTTTGCTCGCGATCGAGTTAGTGGATACGGCGGTGCCCGATGGAATTCGCCTTAGATTGAAAGCGGACCGGGTTGCAAACGATCTCGCGTCCCAGATTTTGTCCAGCCTCCTGAGCCGAGACTATATTCCGCTAGGTGCGAAGGGCCGGCTCGACTTTCGCCGCAGAATGCTGCCGGGAACGCTAGATGGGTGGCGCTACGGTGTACGACTTTCTGTGGTTCCAGCCGAAGAAGACTACGAAATGATACGTTTACCGGGTATATTGTCGCCTCTCTACATCCTCCTGCGGCCGTTGCGCCTTTTGCGAAAATACGGCTTTGGCGGGCGAAAAGCCTAAAACTCCTCCTTTACTGACCATTGGTCAAGTTCCGCAAGGATATTGACAAGTACGAACGCGGCCCGCGTATCAGCGTTGACGCGTTGCGCAATACCAAACGAGACTAGCTATGGGCAGCCCGTTTTTATTGGGCGAATCTTCAGTTTGGGGGAGCTGCGCGGATCCCGTCAGATCCCGCAGTTGCAGCGTAACCGCCAATGTACTTGGGAAAAACGGCCGGTGTAGTTCATCCAGTGGATGCATTGGATCGTTGTGTGCCGCTACAAATATCCATCGGCAGCGTGCCGCTTTCGCTTTTCATCCGAGAACAAGCGCTTCTTGAGCCCGCTATAAGGCGGTACCGGGAATTTGCGCACAATTCTGAAGACGGTTTTCCTATCGTCCTGGAAAAAAGAGAAACACGAGCCGAAGAGAGCGGGGAATTCTCATACCTGCTCGACGACGCGAAGCTTGTGCTGCGGTCACAGGGCGCTGAGTTTCACGGAGTGCGCCACGAATACGCGTTGGATTCGCTGCTGCGCATTTTGTTAACCATGGTGCTGCTGCCTCAGCGTGGATTTCTTCTGCATGGCGCAACTGTAGTGCGAGACGGACGAGCGTACATATTCTTCGGACGTTCGGGCGCGGGGAAAAGCACAGTTGCCTCTTTGTCTCCAAAAGGCAGCGTGCTTACCGATGAAATTTCTTTAATCCGCTACTCCAACGGCTGCTGGCAGGCACACGGGACGCCTTTCTGGGGTGAATTCCGCGCGGCTGGCCAAAACCGTTTGGTTCCGGTTGCGGGTTTTTATCTCCTGAAGCAGGCCACTGAAGAACGCGTGGAGGCGCTTTCTGTGAAGCAAGCTTTACGCGCTCTTTTGCCCTGCGTTCTGTTTTTCACCAGCGAAAAGCGCGCGCATGAAACCCTGTTGCGCACTTTGCTGGGACTGATCGAAGAAATACCGTGCCACCGGCTTTATTTTCGCCGGAACGCTGAATTCTGGAAGGTGATTGCAGCATGAGTGGACAGATCATGAGGAATCCGAAGCTTGCCTGGCGCGAAGTTGACGGCGAGATGGTGATTATTTCGCCGGAAGACAGCCAAGTGCACGAGTTGAACGAGACGGCGAGCCTGTTTTGGAAACACGCTGAAGGCAAAACGCTGGACGAACTGGTGGAAAGAATCGCCGCGGAATATGAAGTCGCGCGCGAGACGGCGAGAGCTGATCTGGAAGAACTGTTGGCAGCGCTGGGGGAAAAGCAACTGATGTTCGTAGCACCCGAGGCGAAAGAATAGGCATGCCGAGCACTCCGGTGATGGACGGCTTGATCCGCAGGACGGTGCAACGCCACCTTCCCTGGAGCGTCCACGTGGATTTGACGTATCGCTGCAACGAACGGTGCATCCACTGCTATCTGGATCACGAAGATCACGGCGAGATGAAGACGCAGGAAATCAAGGATGTGCTGGAACAGCTGGCGCTGGCCGGCACGTTATTTCTGACGTTCAGCGGCGGAGAAATTTTCCTGCGTGCAGACCTTTTCGAGCTGCTGGAGTTCGCACGCTCGCAACACTTCGATATCAGCCTGAAAACCAACGCGCTGCTGATTGATGTTGAACGCGCGCGCAAGCTTCGCGAATTGAGCGTGCGGAAAATTCAAATCAGTATTTACAGCGCGGAGCCGGAAGTTCACGACGCGATCACAAAGGTGCGTGGTTCGCTGGAAAGAACTTTAGCTGCGATTCGATTTCTTCAGGCGGAAGGCTTGCAAGTGAAGATTGCGTGCCCGCTAATGAAGCAGAACCTGACGGCTTATCGAAACGTGCAGGCGCTCGCGGCGGAACTCGGCGTTCCGTACGTTTTGGACATGACCATTACTCCGAAAATGGACGGAGATATGAGTCTTCTGCAGTTGCGCAGCTCGACCAAAGAATTGCTGCCCATCCTGGAAGATGCCAGCCTGAATCCGCGGGCGTGTTCGCCCGATAGTTTGGAAACCGAAATGATCTCCACGGGCAGCGCAACGTCCAGCGGCATCGAAAGTCAGGCGTATGAAGATATTCCGTGCAGCGCGGGACATAACAGTTGCTACATCTCGCCCTACGGCGATGTTTTCCCGTGTGTACAGATGCCAGTGGCTACCGGCAATCTGCGAAAGCAAACATTTGAGGATATTTGGTTTAGGTCTGAGGAAATGAATCGCGTGCGTGCGGTGCGCGAATCACAGCTGCCGGTCTGCTCGAAATGTTCGATACGACAGTACTGCGAGCGTTGCCCGGGACTGGCTCAGATGGAAGGTGGAGATTTGTTGGGAGCGTACGAGCGCGCCTGCGAATTGGCTGAGGTGAATGCGCGGATTGCCGGCGTGGCAAATCCCGTGAGCGCGATGCATGCGCAAAGATTAAAGCAGGAGAATGTGCGATCCATTCCGTTACCGATGGCCGCGCCGGAAATTCGGATTGGCAGTAATTGAAAGTGACCCCAGGGGAATAATGGAGAGAACGCAAAAAGTCTCGAACGCCGACGGGAAAAATCGGAAGAAGAAGCGAGTTTACGTGAAGCCGCAATGTGTTTCGGAGCCGATTTACGAAACCCTGGCGCTCGCGTGCGGAAAGCTGCCGGGACAAGGCGGAGTCTGCAATGCCGCTCCACGGCGGTCGTGATGCGTTTTAAGTTTGACGAAATCTCAGTTGGAGGCAAGAGGGCCATGTTTAGACCAGACCCGGTGATCGGAACTCAAACATCCTGGCGCCGGTGGTGCGCTTTAGTGACGGCGCTTCTGATCGCCGCGCCGGTGATTGCGCGCGAGCAAATCGTGTTGCAGAAATCAAGCACAGACCCGCAGGCTCGCGGCGCAGACGCCACGCTGAATCAAGCATCCCCGAACAGCAACAATGTGGGAGACACGCTGACCGTTTCGTCCGTCACCGGTGCACTCGAACACGCAATTGTCGAATTTGATCTATCACGCATCCCAAATGTGGGCGTCAAGCAAGCTACGCTGACCATGAACGTGATCACGCTCCCCTCGGGCAACGTCACTTATGGTGCATACGACGTCGCCAATTTCTGGCAGTCAAATGCCGTGACTTGGAATACACGAGTGGCCACAACGGCTTGGGCTACTGCAGGCGGAGACGCCGCAACCACCGCCACGGACACCCAGCCGGTTATGAAGAATGGCCCCCGAGCGATAGCATTCGACATTACTGCCGACGTGCAAGGCTGGTACAACGGCAATCCGAACTACGGAACGCTGATCAAAGACACGGCTAAGACTAATGATCAAAAGTTAACCGTCTTTGGATCGAGCGAAGCTAGCAATGCAACGTCACCTTCGCTGACGGTGCAGTTTGTTCAGAATGTAACTGGGCTTACGGCAACACCCGGCAACGGCAGCGTCACTCTGAACTGGAATATTCCTGCGCTGATTGGTACGGCAGTTGGCACCGAAAAATATACGGGTGTGCTTATCCTTCGGCGCACCGGCTCTCCGGTAGATAAGACTTCGTATCCGACTGACGGGAACGATCCTGGGCTGTGCGCTACTGTCAGTACGGGAGTCGTGGTTTTCGATGACGCAACCGGAAAAACAAGCTTTACGGACAACGCTTCAGATACTTGCGCGGGCGCGGGGCAACCGGTCAACGGCACTACCTATTTCTATAAGGTGTTTTTGCGCGATAGCTCCAATTATTATTCCGATCAGGATGTAGCCAACGGCTCGACGTTCACGGAGGAAGTCTCAGCGACACCCGGGGCCACCACAGCGGCACAACAGACCACGGATTGGATCGCTGCAACCTTCGCCACAGATCTTGCCAGCCCCTCGCTGATTCCCGGAACAGTTGCCGCGGTGGGATCGGAAAGCAATCTTTTATTTTTTATTAATGCTGCCACCGGAATGCGAGAGTTTGTTCCGATATCGCTGGGCGGTTCCATAGCTTCTCGTTCGCCGGTGATCGATGCGGCATCTTCGTCCACGGCGCAAGATATCGACTATGTGACGGACCAAGACGGGTTGGTATACGCCATCAATACCGATACTGGCGTGATCGACTGGGTGGTAAATCCCATCACCACCGGCACTCTATCGCTTCAAGGTGGTCCTGCCGTGCAATTGGAATCCATAGCCGGCGGAACGAATGATGTGGTTTTCTTCGGTACGCGCAACACCGGAACAACCACCGGAAATCAAATCTTCGGTTTGAACGGTAATACCGGCGCGAACCTGTCGTGGTCTCCACTTACTGGCCCCATCGCAACCACAAACAAAGGCTCGCAAGATTTGGACATCATCAATTCGACGCCGCTGGTGGATTACGTTCACAACGTTATTTGGGTCACCAGCCGAAGCGCCTGCGGCACCACACAGCCCAGTCTGTGGTCGATCAATCCGACTACCGGCGCTACAAAAGCGATCGCCAACCTTGGTGACATCGACGCCTCTCCCACTCTGACCTTCAGTAGTGACGTTTTGTTCGTGGGTACCGTAGGCGATTCGGGCGGAGGCACATGCACGGCGGGGAACAGCACAATTTATGCCATCAATCCGACCACCGGGGCCACCATCGCCTCCTACGCATCTACAGATGGTCCCATCGTCAGTTACCCCGTCGTCCTAAACAGCGCCTCACCCTACGTCGTGATTTTTTCCGGTACGACTGCCGTACATGCACTCTCGATTGACACTTCGCGGCCCACGCCGGTGTTTGCTCAGGCCTGGAGCACGACAATCGCTAATCCGTCAGCGCCGATCTCTTACACTGGATCATCCTATGTGTTTGTAGGATCAAGCGATGGCACGATCCACGAGCTCAATCTGACGACCGGAGCCGACATCAAAGATCAAATTTGCAACACCGGGGCAACCAAGGGAACCGTGGGTGATCCTTCAATCGATGAAGTGATGTCGCGCATCTATGTAACGACGACCGATCAACGAGCGTACGCTTTTACTATTCCGTTCTAAAATGAGGAAGATATGTTTCGCTTAATGCCAGCCACTCAGTCTTATAGAAACTCGATGTTTCTCGCAGCAGTTGTGCTTCTGGCTGCCTTACAATTTTCCGGCTGCCAGATGACCTCAGCGGATGGAGGGACTCCTCCTCCCGCGGCACCGAGCGCCACATTTTCCTTTTGCGACAAGGAAGCTCCGAGCTGTGACAATGAGACAAGTTTCAGCGCCACCGCGACCCGCGACCTGGAAGTGAAAGTTTCCTGGCAGAACGTCCCGGTGGGGAACCACATTCAAACTCTGGAAATTCTGCTTCCTGGTGGCAATTTGTATCAACAAACCCAGATGGCTTTCGGCGTTCAGCAGGGCTCCGATGAACCTCTGGTCGCGATCCAGACTCTCCCCGTGGCCGGCACTTGGATCCAGCAGCGGCACTTGATCGGCGAATGGACCGCGCGCGTTTCGCTTGACGGCCAGGTCGTTGCAACTCAGACGGTGGAATTGACCCCCTAAATGGCCGCCACAGCCGCTGTTTCGCAAGTTCGCGTCGCTGAAAAAGAACGCGCCGTTGCCGTTCTGGCTGGCGCCACATCAGAAATCTCCCGAAAAATCCGTGCGCAAGGTTCCGTGTGCCTGCGCGTGCTGGGTGGAAGCATGACTCCCTGGATACGCTCCGGCGACTTGGTCTTCATCAAACGCTTTGATTTCGAACGAGTGTCCCTGGGCGATGTGGTCCTCTTCGAACGCGACGGCCGATTTTTTGCGCATCGCATGATTGGCCGCGCGCAGGGTATCCGTGCAGGCGAGAAAGTTGCGCGATTAATTACGAAGGGCGATGCGCTAGACGGACTGGATGCCCCTGTTTCTCAAGACGAATTCCTGGGACGCGCGACACGCATTCATCGCGGGCGCCGTCACATCGATTTGGAATCTTTCAACCGGATTGTTTTCGGCCGCATAGTGGCGCGTTTTTCGCGAATCAGTCCGTTGTTGTATCGTCCCCTCCGCTTCGCCAAGCATCTTTTCTCCCGCTAATCATCTTTTCTCTTGTGAGCCATCAATTCCAAGTTAAGGCCGCATGAATTTGTCTTGAACTTTGATCCGAGGCGAAAAATCCACATTCGCTGTTGAACCCAAATTCATTTGGGTTGACTCTAATGGTGTGTGGCGCGCGCTTTTCCGTATTTACCGTGCCTTTGCAGTTTGGAAGAGTGACTTCTCTTGCCGATTAGCTTTACTATTGGACGTTGCCCAATCGCCGTTCGCGTCGTAAATTGGAACGTGCTGAACCTCAGCCTCAGCAATGATAACTGTCCCGAATAATCCGAAAGCCGCGTAGCGCTAATGGAATTTCAGCCGTTAAGGGAGACCTAAGATGAGCATAACCGCTAAACCAACTCCGGCATCCAGCGAAGGGAAGCCCGCCGAAAATCCGCTCAAAGCCTTGCTCGGCTTTGGCCAATCCGTATGGCTCGATTACATCCGCCGCAGCCTGATTTCCACCGGCGAACTCAAAAGACTGATCGAAGAAGACGGCCTGCGGGGAGTTACTTCCAATCCTTCTATTTTTGAAAAAGCCATCACCGGCAGCACCGATTACACGAAAACGCTGGAAGAACTCGAGAAGAGAAAGGATCTGGATGCCAAAGGGATTTTCGACATTCTGGCGGTGAAAGACATTCAGGATGCTACCGATACTTTTAAGCAAGTTTACGAACAAACGAAACGCCGCGACGGTTACGTGAGCCTCGAAGTATCGCCTTATCTCGCGCACAAAACGCAGGAAACTTTGGACGAAGCCCGGCGACTGTGGAAACTGGTGGGCCGCCCGAACACGATGATTAAAGTTCCCGGCACAAAGGAAGGCATACCTGCTTTCCAACAACTCATCAGCGAAGGCATCAATATTAATGTGACCTTGTTGTTCGCTCAGGAAGTTTACGAGCGTGTGGCGGAAGCCTACATTGCCGGCCTGGAGGAGTTTGCGAAAAAGGGCGGCGACTTGAGCCGTGTCGCCAGCGTGGCAAGTTTCTTCGTCAGCCGCATCGATACCCTAATTGATAGCCAACTGGAAGACAAAATCAAGAAAACCACGGATCCCGCTCAACAGCAAAAATTGCGCCAGTTGAAGGGCAAAGTTGCCATCGCGAATGCCAAGCTCGCGTATCAGAGTTACAAAAAAATATTCAGCGGCCCGCGCTGGGCCGCGCTGGCAGCGCGCGGCGCGCAAACGCAGCGCGTTCTGTGGGCCAGCACCAGCACAAAGGATCCTTCCTTTCCCGACACATATTACGTGGCAGAGTTGATCGGCCCGGACACCGTGGACACGATTCCTCCGGCAACGTTCGACGCGTTTCGCGATCATGGAAAACCGCGCGCTAGTTTGGAAGAGAACATCGCCGACGCGCGCGAAACGATGGAAACCCTCGCGCAGGTGGGAATTTCGATGAAGGACGCCACCGACAAGCTCACCGAAGATGGCGTCAAGCTTTTCGCCGACGCCTTCGACAAACTGCTCGCCGCCGTTAGCAAACGTACGCAGAAGGCGGCTCCGTCGGCGGTAAATAATCTTACCTACCATCTCCCCGACGATCTTGGCCAAAATGTGAAAGCCACTTTAGAGGACTGGAAAAAAAACGATAAAGTGAAGCGCCTGTGGGCTCGCGACGCTTCCTTGTGGACCAATAAGGACGAAGGCAGCTGGCTGGGATGGCTCGGTATCGTGGAAGAACAAATCGCCCACGATGCTGACTTCAAGAAGATCGCGGACGAAATCCACAAAGAAGGTTTTACGCATCTTGTTCTGCTGGGCATGGGTGGCTCAAGCCTTTGCGTCGAAGTGTTTGGGAAAACCTTTGAGAAGATCGACGGGTATCCCGAGGTTCATATCCTCGACTCCACCGATCCCGCGCAGATTCGCACGCTTGAGAGCAAGATCGACATCGCAAAGACTATTTTTATCGTCGCCAGCAAATCGGGCACCACGCTCGAGCCAAATATCTTCGAACAATATTTCTACGAAAAAGTGAAGCAAGCAGTGGGCGCCGCGGAAGCAGGGAAGCGCTTCATCGCCACCACCGACCCGGGCTCTCAAATGCAGAAAGTCGCCGAAACTCACGGCTTCCGGCATATTTTTTACGGTGTGCCGAGCATCGGCGGCCGATATTCCGCACTGTCGAATTTCGGAATGATTCCGGCGGCGATACAGGGCGTGGATGTGCCGAAGTTCCTCGACCGCGGCGAAGAAATGGTCCACGCTTGTGCCTCCGTAGTTCCAGCGGATGAAAATCCCGGCGTGATTCTGGGCGCGATTCTGGGAACTCTGCAGAAAAGTGGCCGCGACAAAGTAACGGTTTTCGCTTCGCCGGGTATTTCGGATTTGGGCGCGTGGCTGGAGCAGCTTCTGGCTGAGTCGACCGGCAAAGAAGGGAAGGGTTTGATTCCAGTGGATCGCGAATCCATTGGCGCACCGGAAGTTTACGGAAAAGATCGCGTTTTCGCTTATGTCAGGCTCGAAGACGGCGCAGATCCAAAACAAGATGCCGGAGTCTCTGCTCTGGAAAAAGCCGGGCAACCCGTTGTGCGGATTCAAGTCGCGAATAATTATGAGTTGGGGCAGGAATTCTTCCGCTGGGAAATCGCCACTGCGGTAGCCGGGTCGATCATCGGAATTAATGCGTTCGACCAGCCCGATGTGGAAGCCAGCAAGATTGAAACGCGTAAATTGACTGACGAATATGAGAAATCCGGCTCGCTTCCTCAGGAAACGCCGTTTTACGAAGAGAAAGGCGTCAAGCTTTATTCCGACGATAAAAATGCCGCAGCTCTGAAACAAGCGGCAGGGAAAGATGCCACGTTAACCGCATACCTGCGCGCGCATGTGAATCGCCTAAAGGCTGGCGACTATTTCGCGTTGCTCGGATACATCGAACGAAACGAGCCGAATCGTACGCAACTGCAATCGATCCGCGAGTCCGTTCGAGATAAAAAACGTGTGGCAACTTGTCTCGGCTTCGGCCCGCGTTTTCTTCACTCCACCGGCCAGGCTTACAAGGGCGGCCCAAACACCGGCGTGTTTCTGCAAATCACTTGCGACGACGCTGCCGATCTTCCGGTGCCGGGGAAGAAATATACTTTTGGAATCGTGAAAGCCGCGCAGGCGCGTGGCGATTTTAATGTTTTGACCGAGCGTGGCCGGCGAGCTTTGCGCGTGCACCTCACCGGCGATCTGGCAGCCGGGCTGAAGACTTTGCAGCATGCAATCCAACAAGCGCTTTCGTAATTCGCACAAAATAGAAGGCACAGGCGGAGGATAACTTGGCACAGAATTCTGACGGAGCGCAGGTGTCTCAGGAAACTCTCGGCCGGCAGGCGCCTCCTTGCGCGATGGTTATCTTCGGTGCGGGCGGCGACCTAACCAAGCGCAAGCTATTTCCCGCGCTCTATAACCTGGCAAAAGGCAAATTGCTCCCTCAGGAATTTGCGATTGTCGGTGTCTCCCGCGAACAATTTTCTTCCGACGATTTCAGGCAGCGCACAAGCCAGGAAATCCGCCAGTATTTGACGGGCGATGTCGAACAAGACTCGTGGGATCAGTTCGTCAAGCGCCTCTACTACATTCCCGGCGATTTTAAGGATCCCCAACTTTACAAAAAACTTGGCGAAACTCTGGGACAGGTGGAAAAAGAGCAAAACACGCATGGGAATTGCCTTTTCTATCTGGCCACCAGCCCGACATTTTTTCCAATCGTCGTAAAACAACTCGGCGACGCCAAGCTTACCGAGGAACAGGACGGCAAATGGAAACGCGTGGTGATTGAAAAGCCATTCGGGCACGATCTCGAATCGGCTGTTTCGTTGAACCACGAAATAGGACAGGTGCTGCGGGAAGATCAGATTTATCGCATCGACCACTACCTCGGCAAAGAAACGGTCCAGAACATTTTGGCGTTTCGTTTCGCCAACGGAATTTTCGAGCCGGTGTGGAATCGGCGTTACGTGGACCACGTGCAAGTTACGGTTGCGGAAGAGCTCGGCGTCGAAATGCGCGGCGATTATTACGAAAACGCCGGTGCGCTTCGCGATATGGTGCCCAATCACATCTTTCAGCTCATCACGCTGACGGCGATGGAGCCGCCGATTTCCTTCGAGGCGCAAGCGGTTCACGACGAGCAGACCAAAATTCTGCGCGCCATTCAACCGCTGAATCCTGAAAGAGTGTTGGACCACGCCGTGCGCGGCCAATACGGCGAGGGCGAGATCGATGGCAAGCGTGTCCCGGGCTATCGATCGGAAGCCAACGTTAACGCCGCGTCGAATACGGAGACGTTCGTTGCGCTGGCTTTGAATATCGATAATTGGCGATGGGCGGGCGTGCCGTTTTATCTGCGCACGGGCAAGCGCCTGGCAACGCGTTCCACTGAGATCGTGATTCGATTCCGGCGGCCTCCTTTTGTGCTTTTCCGCAAAACTTCGGTGGAAAAGATCGCGCCTAACGAGCTGGTCATAAATATTCAGCCGAACGAAGGGATTTCGCTCAGCTTTGAAGCCAAGATCCCTGGCCCCATGGTGCGCCTCGGAGCGGTGAACATGGATTTTCAGTACTCCGATTATTTCGGCAGCAGGCCTTCCACCGGATATGAAACGCTTCTCTATGATTGCATGATGGGCGATCCAACGTTGTTCCAGCGCGCCGATATGGTGGAGGCTTCCTGGACGATCGTGCAACCGATCCTCGATTTGTGGAAAGCTCTCCCGCCGCGCGATTTTCCAAATTATACTGCGGGAAGTTGGGGTCCGGAGCAATCGCTGGAACTACTGCGGCGCGAGGGGCGCGAATGGCACGACCCGACTAAGAAATTGACCTCACTGAAGGAAGCGGCCGAAGGTATGTCCGTGCTTGGAACGAAGGCCTGATCGATTGTTGCTGTGTTTCACGAACGCTGAGGCATTTTGATATCGGGCTCCGCGTCCGGCTTTCCGAGATGAAAGCAGAGATAGCCTCGCCTTTTCGAAACCGTCTCCTAAAAATGACCTACGAGCATTGCCCTCTGTCTATCCCGCTCGCCGAGTTCCGCACAGTAGAAGGCCATCTGGAAAATATCACCGTATGAAAAGCCGCGACGAAGCTCTGCGTGCGATTGAAGGGAAGAGCTTCGACGTGTGCGTAATCGGCGGTGGCGCCACGGGGTCGGGCTGTGCGCTGGATGCGCAATTGCGCGGCCTAAAGACCGTGCAGCTCGAAGCCGGGGATTTTGCGAGCGGCGCCTCCAGCGCATCCACGAAGATGGTTCACGGAGGTGTGCGCTATCTGCAAGAGGCGATTCGCAACTGCGATTTCAAGGAGTTCCTGGTACTCAAAGAAGCTCTTCGTGAACGCGTTCATATGCTGCGGAACGCTCCTTTTCTCACGAACGTCAGGTCGTTTCTCGTTCCTTGTTTTAATTCGATGGACGTCGCATATTTTTCCGTCGGCCTGAAACTATATGAGTGGATTGCGGGCCGCGCGAATCTGGCGCCGAGTGCTTTTATATCGCGGGAAGAGACGCTTCGTCGCATGCCGGAGCTAGCTTCGAAAGACCTGCGCGGAGCGGTGGTCTATGCCGACGGGCAGTTTGACGACGCGCGTTACAACATCACTTTGGTTAACACGTTTGCTGAGGCGGGCGGCGAACCGCTGAATTATGCAAGCGTCGTCGGATTTGAAAAGGATGCCAACGGGAGACTGGCTGGCGCAATCGTTGAAGATAAAATCGCGCGCCGGAGCTTTAATGTTTACGCGCGCTGTTTCGTGAATGCCACCGGTGCGTACGCCGACAAGATTCGCACGCTAGCCCAGCCGGCGTCGCGTCCGCGCATACGATGGAGCAAGGGCGTTCACATAGTCCTTCCGTTGGAAGTTCTCAGCGGCAGGGAAGCGTTGCTCATTCCAAAGACTGAAGATGGGCGCGTGCTGTTCGCCATACCTTGGCGCGAGAGTTTGCTCGTTGGCACGACCGATGAAGAGATACATTCTCTCGACGACGTGCATCTGCAAGCGAGTGAAGTTGACTACCTTTTGCGCCATCTCAATCGTTACCTCGCGAAGCCGGTAACCGCGGACCAAATCCTCGGCGGATTCGCAGGCGTCAGGCCGCTGCTAACTTCGGGCAGGGCAAAGAACACCAGGAAGCTTGCGCGTAATCACGAGGTGGAGCTTGATTCCCAATCCGGCTTGATCAGCATCATGGGCGGCAAGTGGACAACGTATCGCGCCATGGCGCAGGATGCCATTAACGCCGTACAAAAGTATCTCGGCATTCCAGCTTCCAAGTCCCCAACACTGAACCATGCACTAATCGGTTCCGACGGTTATTCCGCGGATTATTGGCAAACCCTACAGAAGCTGTACGCATTGCCCGAGACCACGGCGAAGCAATTGGCCGGACGATACGGGACCTGTGCGCCGGATGTTATGGACCTGGTAAAAGAAGACCACTTGCCTGCCGGCCTTCTGTCTCCTGACTTGCAGTTGTTGCGCGCAGAAACGCTATTTGCCATTTGTAACGAAATGGCAATCTCGCTGGAAGACGTGCTGTTGCGCAGGCTGGGGATCGGAGCACGCAACTGGAGAGCATCCCTAAGCGCAGTTGCCAGCGTGGCGGATGTTTTCGCGCGCGAGTTCTCTTGGCCGCCGGCAAAAAAACAAGAAGCCCTAACCCAGTACGTTTTGAACATCCGAGATTCGATGCAAAAGGCGGGCCTCGGGGACAGAGGTTCAGAGCGGCCTAAGCGCGGCTAACTATTTATTTCCGGATCGACGCAAAAACTTCACGAATGATTTAACGACGGCGCTCGTAATCTAATGCCGCTGCGGCGATCGAACCGGCGCTTGCAGCCACCGAAGAATGGGCTCCGCCTTCTCGCGTAGAGTATTGTTCAACGCCGAGAATCGCCTGTCTTCTTCGCTCCCCGCGTGCATTTTCGTATTCCCATGAGGGGCAGGTCCGATCGGCAGGGGTTTCTTCAGCCAAAAAATAAATGAGGACGTCACCCGCGCAATCCCGGGCGATGCCGACGGGACGCGCGTGTAAACTCGCGATAGTTTCGTCGCAAAGCTTCGGGAGAATCTCTGCCCACAAAATCGAAGCCAGCTTAAGCTCGCGCGAATGCGCGGCGCCGCTTTGGCCTTCCATTTTGCGCTCAGCACGGATATTGACCCCTCCGCTCTGACATGTATCTCGGCCATGGCCTCCGCCGCTTTAACACGCATCTCAGCCATTTCATGTTTTGCGATCACGCGAGCTGGCGGGCTCTTTTTGACTCTCGCCTCGTTTATGCGCACAGGCGCGCTAACCGCGGCAGCACGTCCAAGTTCCGCGATGATTTGTCCCACATCGGCAAATCCCATATCTGCCGAACTTTCAGTTTGAACGTTCGTCGTTCCGTGCTGTGCTGGACTCCCCGCGCTAACCTGTGGTTCCGCCGTACGCGCGATACTCGCCACATATCCTCGGCCAAACGACTGTGCCGCTGTCTTATCCCCTGGATTGCGCCTCGCGCTCTCGCTAGCTACAAGCTCCCCGGATTTGATATTTCTCGCGCGCCCGTGTCGTTCGCCAGGCGACCCCGCGGCCGCAGCGAACGCGATTCCCGGTTTGTTTGCGACAGGCTGCATGGAAACTAAATTGGGACGCGGCATGCTGGCCTGAGCTGTCCTCGCTGAAGTAGGCGGCCTGTCCATATCGAATTGCAGCTCGCGCGAAGCATCTTCAATCATGCTCGCCGGCACCGGGCGTGTTTCGCCCGCCAGCGCCTTCAAAAGCGCGTGTTCGCAGAGCAGATTGATCACCCGAGGAATTCCGCGCGAATAAAAAAACGCCGCCTCCGTCGCCTCGGGAGAAAAAATCAAACTATCCGCGGCACCAGCCATACGCAACCGCTGCTGGATGCAATCGCGGGCCTCCTCTCTTGTCAGCGGGGCTGTTTTGCAACGTATTCCCACGCGCTGCTGAATTTGCCGCAGTTCGGCGCGACGGAGTTTGTGCTCCAATTCCGGTTGTCCGGAAAGAATAATCTGGAGGAGTTTGCCGTTCGGGGTCTCCAGATTAAGCAGCAGCCGGATTTCCTCAAGGGTGTAGGACGGAAGCCCCTGCGCCTCATCAATCATCAGCACTGCGGTCCGTCCAGTCCGATGAAGTTCAAGCAGCCAAGCGTTCAATCGAGCGAAGGCGCTGTGCCCCTGTCCCTCGCCAGGGACATCAAAATCCGCAAGCATCAATTCGAAAAGCTCGCTAACTTCCAGGTGAGAATTCACAATCAGAGCTTTTGGCGTTCCTTCGCGTTCGAGCCTGGCAATCAAATAATTGAGGAGCGTGGTTTTTCCCGTGCCCACATCACCGGTAAGCAGAATCAACCCCTGGCGCGACTGAATCCCCGCGACCATATCGCCAAATGCCTTTTGGGTTTGTTGCGTAAGAAATAAATGTCTGGGATCGGGGTTAACGCTGAAGGGGTTCTCGCGCAGTCCGAAATATGCAAATAGGGAACTATCCATAACGTCCTCAATGCGGGGAACCGTAGTCTACTCCGAACACGCGACGCGCAGCAACCACTAAACTAATACAGAGGTTTGCCTGGGCTCGGAGGCACGCTGGCTCCGAGCCCAAACGTATGGTCGCTGACGAGTTTGATGTTTACTCGGCTGTGAACGTTACGGTTCTCACTTTAGAAACCGCCCCACCCGCTTCACCAGCCCACATTTCCAGGCGATAGTCGCCGGGCGGAAAGGTGTCAATGGGAACTTTTAGCGCCAAGGGGATCACCGGATTTCCTTTTTGCTCAAAATTCGCCACAGGGATTCCACCGGTAGTCAGCACTTTGTTTCCCGTCTTTTGATCGATCACCACGTATTCGCATCCGACTGCCGGCGGATTCGTATCCGTTAGATGCGGATCGTAAATCTGCGCGTAAAGAACAACGCGTTCCGTCTTTTTGAAATGGTTACTGCCCGAAGGCGTCAGTTCCACGCCTTGCACGATCATCGGCAGGCGGTCGGCCAGCAAGTCTGCATCCAGATCGCTTTCCGTGTTGGTTATACGGCGCATCTCGCTGCTCATTGCTACACCGCTCAGGCTAAACGTCGTTCCATCGTATGGCTCAATGGCCAGAGGAACTTCGTACTTCCCGAATTTTTGTCCGCCGCCCGACAAAACTACGTCCAGTTTGTACTGTCCCGGAGCGATGGAAAATTGGTTCTGATACCGCATCGGAGCTTGCGTAAACTTTTGCCAATCGTCCTTTTCGTAATCCATGGTGATTTCGTCGCTGAACCGCGAAGCTACCGTCCCGTCAGTGCGATACGCGATTCCCAGGACGTTCACATCCGCATGATATTTTCCCTTCACCTTCTCGAAATCAATGCTCGAGGAGGGAATTTCCATCGCCAGGTTTATGCGCGCTTCGTTTGGTGAGGTGTAGAAGAACGGCGCCTGCAACGAACCACCGGGCGTCGGTGCCGCGGTCGCCGCGCGAGTCTCAAGGTCCCGTACGATCGGCTTTCCAGCCAGCGGGTCGATCGGTTTTCCGTTGCAGTATCCGCTACGCGCTCTCGCGTTTGCTCCTCCGTGGCCCTCCACCTTTACTTTCAGGGTATGGCAACTTCCTTCGCTGGAATCGCCCGGCACATAGCCCAGCAGGTAGTATTCATTCTGCTCGGCAGCGATTTTCTGAAGCCCCGCGAACAAATCGTTTGTGTTGAGGATCGGAAATCCGCCGGTGCCTTCCGCCAGTTCATAAAGTAGCTGCTGATTTACCGACGCAGACGGTGGGAATGGAGGAACGATGGACCGCGGCTGCGTATAGTTTGCATACCCGTAGGTTCCGCCCGGAGCGCCGCCCCGGCCTCCGCCCCCAGTGCCGCCGGTCCCGCCTGTGCCACCTTTACCACCGCCGCCTCCTCCGGTGCCGCCAGTTCCTCCTCCGCCGGTGCCTCCACCACCTGTCCCGCCGCCACCGTGTCCGCCTCCGCCACCGCCTCCATGCTGAAAATACATTGCTTCATTCGGCGAAGAAGGTTGATAAGCCGCGAGCAGCAGTTTCGGACCCGCTGATTGCAAAGCCTCGTCCGGGATCGCGGCGCGATTAGACGCAAAGCTGGAGCCATCCGGCGAATTTCCCGGCATCATCGACATCGGTGTAGTTATCCCGCGCACGTCGAGTGGGTAGACCGCGACGTTCGCTTTATTGCAAACGTCAATCGTCGCCGTCAACTCCGACTGGCGCTCCGGCGAAACGGCAAACCCCGAAGTAAACAGGATCATGCTCTTTCGTCCCGGAATGCTCGCCAGACTTTGCGCCATATTTCGAATCGCCAGCAGCAAGCTCTGCGCTCCGAATTCCATCATTCGGGCATCCAGCATGTCCGAACCGGCGCTCGATAATCCGAGCGAGGGGTCGCCGTTGACTCCAGGTCCAATATTCGAGGTCTCGGCGTTGGAATGAACCGCCGAAGTTCCAATCTGTTCCACCACCTTTTTCAGCCGCACAGGATCGGCTGTGAAGTTCTGCACGATTTTGATGCTGCCACCGAATTGCACTACCGCCATCACGCGATCGGGCCCCGCATTCTGGTCGATAAATTTCGCTGCTGCCGTGCGTGCATAGGGCTGATCGCTGAAGGCCATGGTCGAATTGTCGAAAAACAATACAAGGTATCGTCTTTGAGCGGAGGCCGGAGCGCTGGGATTCACCCCGAAAGAGAAATTCACGATCGGTTGCTGCTTGTTGTCTTCGTAAACCTTAAAATCCTCGGCCTTCAAATCGTGTATGTAATTGCCTTTTTTGTCCGTGACGATCACATCCACGCGCACCGCCCGCGTCTCGCTCTTGATCGTGGGCAGTTGCGTCACCGTTTGGTCGGATTGCTGCGCCGTGGAGCTTTGAGACGACTGGCGCGCCAGTAGATATTCACCGAAGCTTCCCACTACCAGAAACGCCAGCGTCAGAAGCGCAAATAAGGCCCATCGGCGGTGCTTCATCTCCAGCCTCCGTCTTACGGTATTTCAATCACGCCATTTCTTGCGGATAGGTTTGCTGCTTTCGAGTCTCGCATAACCAGGCGCACGATGTAACCGCCGGGTTTCACGTCGAATCCGATCTTCACGGTCATGCCCGTTTGAGTGAGCCGTTGCAGCGTGGCATCCTTCAAGCGCAGTTCCACATTCTTCTGGTTTCCGGTAATGAAATTTCCGTTGCGGTCGAAGAGAGCTGCAACAAATGATAGGTCGTCAGAATTTCTTCCCTGTGACTTTTCGAAACGCACGTGAGATACATCCACGTGGGTTAGTACGGAAAGCTTCGCATTGACCGAATCGCTCTTGAAATATTGCAGATGCAATTCGATGGGAACGCCGTGCTGCTCCTCCTGCGAAAAAACCGCTTCCTCCAGATCCTGCTTCGCTGTTTCTTCCGGAGTCAGCCCGTGTTTCGGAGCGAAGAATCCCTTACGTGCCTGAACGGTATAACTTCCTTTTTTTGCTATCGTGACTTTAATCGAGTGAAACTTCCCATCAAATTTCAATGCTTCCGGAATGAACGCAAGCAGATAAGACACTTCCGGCACCGTGGCAGTCATGCGAAATCCCGCGTCAAGATCGTTGTTGTTGTGAAAATAAAAGCCGCCCGTACCGTTGGACAAATCCATTAGCACGTCCGACTGGCGCTCTTCACCGGTAACCCGGTAACTCAGGTCCAGCGCCATTGCCGCCGAATTCGAAGGTACCGGAGCAGGGCGGCTCACATCTCCGATTGCATCCACAGTGTAGAGCCCGCGTCCATCCAGCGTATTGATAAAAACGTTTGCGCGCGTGGCTTTGTCAATGACCTCGGAAATATCGTATTCATGATTCGGCGTCAGAAATCCGGGTGAGACCAAAACAATCGCTCGCTGGCCTGGAAGCACCGAGATCCGGCGAACGACCTCGATTAAACGTCGGACCGCATATTCCGTGTTGGTGTCTCCGGCGTTCAGAAGTTCCATCGCCGTTGAACTAACCAAAGTGCGCGCTTGGGTTGCTGCTGTGGCCCCGCTGTACCCCGAACAGGCAATCGCGTCGTCCGTTGCGGCCTCCAGAGCTTGATGGTCGTTCTTATTTTGAATCAGGTCGGCTTCGTAGTAATTCATCGGCGGACATTGGCTGGTGCCGGAGGGATCGTAGCCGCCGATGAAATGCGGCATCAGCTGCTTCACCATCTCTCGAATCTTAGCGTGGTCATCGGTGAAATCCACTTGTGTTTGTCCCGAAGTCGTGAAAATAGCAATGCGCTCGGTTGGCTCTACCGAAGAATCCAGGAAGCGCAGCGCGGCGAGGCGGGCTTGCATCAGATCCTCAAGCTTGAAATGCACGTCATCAAACAGAAGCGCCACGAATCGAGAGGGTAGAGCGAGGTTTCCAGCTGCGCCCGCATTCGCGTCCGGCTGATCGGGCGAAGCATTGGCAGCCACACCTCGCACAACCTGTTGAGCGGCGGATGCCGGAGTTTCCACCGAGAAATTCGAGATCGTTTGCGGCCGGCGGTCTTGAAAGAGACGGAAATCTTCCTTGGTCAGATCGGTGACCACTTTTCCACTGCCGTCGTGCACCACCACACGCACCGGAACCAAGTTTACGTGCGATTGAAACGGCACGGTCGATTGCGAATCAACTTCAGTTGTTTCGGAAGAGGACTGCGTTCTCGCCGCAGAACTGGAATTTGAAACTTGAGTTGTCTGTGGTGCAGTTGTTGACGGAGCAGCGGAGGATTGTTGGGTTGTGCTGGGTTCCTGCGATTTCGCCGCGCCGCCAAACGCAAACGGAATCAGAACCGCGCACAGAAGCAAACCACGACGTCCGATACTCCAGCCTGAGAAACTACGGCCCGTAGCACCACTCATCCGGCACCCCGGTGCGCCGCCCATTTGTGGAACCCGCGTGTTCCGGCAAAATGCGCGATTGGAATTGGAAGGCCAGAGTGTAACTTGGCTCTACATTCACGTCAATAACTCCCATGCTATCATGGCCTCACGATAACCCAGCCAAACAGATGATTTTATTCGCTAACTATCTCGTATGTTACAGATACAAAGTCTTTTATGGCCAATCTATTCTTTGCAAATGAGCTGTTCTTGCCCTAGAATTTTGAGTGTGATTTGTTCGCCGGAGTGGGTTACAATCCTTCACCTATCCGCTAGAAATCATCCATTAGACGAGGTTGAAAATGACGCTGGGAACCAAGATGGAGAAGTATCACGGCGTGCGCTGCCATTTCTGCGGCGAGACGATTCCGGTACCGGCAAGAGTTGCAAACAAGCAAGCATCGCTGAAACTAGACTCGACCGTGAATTCCGACGAACAAAATTTTCCTTCCTTGAATCTACGTTGCCGCGTCTGCCAGAAGGAAAATTTCTACAAGATTGCCGATGTTCAGGAGGCGGAAGACATCCCCGATCAATCGAAGAGCCGCAAAGGACCAAGCCTGCATCGCCTCCGTCCGCAAGCCAAAATCTTGAAAACCGCAACCGAATAGGTTTTGATTTCGTAGCGCCACTCTTTAGGGCGGCATCCTGGTTTTGCTCTGATGTTTTGCTTTCGGTTCCTTCGCGCCCGTTGGGGGACTGCCCGAACTTTCACAAAGAACTTCGCCGCCAACCCTTACTCCATCGTCGAATTCAACGCCGGCTTTCCAACTGAGTCCGCGCGTTTTTGACCGAAAATTCCGAAATTGCCCTGCGCCGGTTTTTCCTTTCTCCAATCATGATATATGTGGCACTCGAAACATCGCGCCTCCGCCGCTTCGCTTCCGGAATGATGGCACTGTTCGCAGGTTTTGATTCCCGGCAAAAGAATGTCTGAAGTTTCCTGGCTCGTTCGCGCAGCCGTGTGGCAATCCTCGCATTTGAGCAAACGATGTTTGTCGTGATTGAACACCGCATGCTGAAACCAGCGGACCGTAATATTTGATTTCGCAACCACCGGCAACGGCTGGCTCGCCGGAAAACTGATTGCATGGCATTGCATGCAGGTCTTTCTCCACAAAAGCTGCTCTGACTCGGCCACGCGCTCCGAAACCCACTGCGGAGGCGTAAGCACTCGAGGCGAAACAGGGAAGGGTTTCTGCGGCAAGTTCGGATCTGAATTTGTAACGCGCAATTCAGCGGGATGCGCGGCAATATAACGCTGGAATCTCTCCACCACGAAGGCGTGAACGACTTCGGGAGTATCGTGCGGCGCGCTTTCGCTAAAGCGCTTGTCAAATTGTAGTCCGTGACACGCCATGCAATGTTGTGCGTAAGAGACGGGCGCCATATAGGCCCGCTCCGGATTCATCGATGGAGGCTCACGTTCCGGTGCAACGGAACCAGCTCTCGCCGGTTGCGAGCCAAACCTCACAGGCTCATTCGAGTCAGGCGACCGGTGACAATCGCCGCACGCGAGCTGCACTGGTCCGTTCGGACCTGCCAGGTTCGTTTTTAAATGTACGCGGTGATTGAATTTTATTGTGCCGGGATCAATGTTTCCGGCGCGCACAGCGGCAAATTCCGGATGGCTGGAATTAAATCCGTCGATGTTCCGCGCGTAATGAGTGACTGTCCCGGTTGCGTGAAGATTTGCGTGGCATTGCGTGCAACTCGCGTCACTCGTAGCCGCCAATCGCACGGCTCCGCGATGCTCGCGATGGCACGTGGCGCAATTCGGCGTGAAAACCTGGTTCGCGTGGTGAATGGGGCCGTCGTGGCAAGTCTGGCAGGCGCCGTCGCTGGTCTTGGAGCTGAAAACGCCGACCTCTTTCACGTGGCAGGAGCTGCAACGTTCGGTCAGCACAGCATGGCTCGCCGACATTTTGCCGCTGCTGTACACGCGGTTGTTGCGATTAATCGCGAACCACCCCAGCCAGATCAGCGCCAATAGCGGTACGCCCACCGACAAAATAAAACGCGATCTCCGGAATGGATGTGAGCGCTTGAAATAATTCAGGTCGATGCGTTGCGCAAGCTTCTTCGTCGTCAGCTTCGCTCGCCGCACAATCCCTCGCTCCCAACCTCACCGCGATAACACAACACCAAAACGCCGCAAAAGGTTTTAAAGGTTCAAATGTAGCGCCTGCCCGCCGGCAGGCCGCGGCCTTCAGCGCGGCAGCTTTAACAGGTGCACCGCGCACCCTAATAACGCAGCGCCATAAACGCGTGCACGCATCCGAGCAACAGCAGCGCAAACGAAAGCGGTATATGCAGCATCAACCACCCATGCAGCCAATGATGCAGCCTCGTTTGCCGTCGCAACTGCCGTTCTTCCTCGCAGATGTCTTCCAGGTTTTTCACCGCGTCATGTGTTTCTGCAGGCAGCACGGTTCTCAACTCCACAAAGATCGCGCGCGCCGTGCTCGTGTCTGCAAGTGGATGACGTTCCCCGCCATCGTTCCGCAGAAATGGACGCATCTCGCGAACGTAGAAATTTGAAAGCGCCGCGGTTGCTTCCTGCGTGAGCGCCACGGTCTGCACGGCAATAGCGGACCTCGCCGCACCTTTCATCCCTGCCGTATCGCCTGAACCCGTCGTCGCAGCGACCAACGCATCCGCATTCGCAATCATCCCGGCGCGCACATGATCGATCTGCTCGAAGATAGTTTCTTTCTGCACTTCCGCGGTCATCACGTTGGGCATGTAATGCTGCAACGCTGCGCCAAATACCCCGCTCGCCACCACAATAATCAGCAAAATCATCAACACGCTGGTCAGCGGCCCGCCGAATCGAAATCCTCCATGAAACAAAATCATGGGAAGACTCAGCAGTCCCAGCCAAAGATGCCCACGCATCCAACTCTGCGCTCGTCCCAATCGCCATACTGGAAGCTTCTTCCGTGCAGCCAACAATCCCGCGAACACCATGAACGCGGAACCCACAATCCCAAACGTGAGCCCAATTGGACTCCCGCCGCTAGGTCCAGAAGGGGATTGCGCCGCGTAAAAAACATACACAGCGCTCGCCACGCCCAGAATAATGAGCGAAGCCGCCAGCCATTTCTGGTGCGTACGGTCAATGCGCACTTTAAATTGTGTAATCCACTGTGGATTTGTCAGTCGGCTCGGAAATTCCTAACTATCACGCCTTATCCGCGCCCGTCCCGGGCTTCAGCAGTCCCGCAAAAAACTTTCGTGGGTCCACGCGGTGAGCCGCGTCGTGCGGACAAGCATAGACGCAGCTGGGCTCGGCAAACTCCGTGCACAAATCGCACGAAGTAGCTTTCTGTTTAACCGTGGCTTTCTTATGCCCAGGCGACCCCAGATCTTCCACCATCACGTTAAACGGATGAATATTGATATTTCCATATGGACAATTTTCCGCGCACAACCCGCACCCGATGCACCAATCTTCAATGATCACTTCCAGCGAATTGCGCCGCCGAATCGATCCCACCGGACATCCCACCATGCACAACGGGTCCAGGCACTGCCTGCACGATGTCGCCACCAAATAATGGTCGAACCGCAATCCTTCGCGCACGAGCCGTGTAACTCCATCATGCGCATCCGCGCAAGCTCGCACGCAGGCGTCGCATCGCGTGCAACTCGTCAGATCCAGCAAGAGCAGGCTCTGTGCTTCCATCAACCCTTGCGTCAGAAAGTCATCGAGCGGAACATCTTGCAGCACCGCCAGCCGTGCTCGATTCATCTCCATGCGCTCTTGTTCCACCACCTCGAGCTTTTCGCGGACCTGCGGGAATTCCGCCAGCATGCGCTTAAAATCATTCGCGCCGATCCTCACCACTTCCACATGATCGAGCGCCGTGCACGTCGCCGTCCGCACATCCTCCCGCAGCAATCCCGTCTCGCCGAAATATTCGCTGCGCGAAAGATACGCCATCACCATTTCTCCGCCCATATGCAACTGCGTAACCTTCACGAATCCGATGCGAATCAGGTAAAAGGAATCGGCCGGCTCGCCCTGGCGGCAAATTACTTGCCCCGGCGAATAACGCACCAGCTCCACATTCTCACGCAAGCTGCTGATGAATTCGTCCGTCAATTCCGCGAACACCGGCACCGCGCGTAAATGGCTGTCCAAAGCACGCTGGCGGTACGATTTTTCCAGTTGCGCGCGAAAATTCTTGTTTCGCTGCATGATGTCTAGAACGTTGCGCAGCATTTCCAGCATTGTGCAGTCCGTCTCTGCGCGCACCGTCGCCGAACGCGGATACAAACTCATGCAAGTCATCTCGCCGAAAAGATCTCCCGCATTCAGTTCTGCCACTGGACTGTCGTATTCCAGATCCACCGGCGCGTCGATCGGTATCCAGCGCTTGTAAGTTTCTTCGTCGCGCTGGTCCTGTTGGCGCTGCGCTAGCTTGCTAGAAAGTTTGCCTAGAAATTTCTTCACCACGCCCTTGGTCTTCACGTGAGCCATCGGATTCGAAATTGAAACCCGTGCTTTGCCTTCCAGTATGTAAAACGCTGTCGATCCGTACTCGCCCTCGCGGCAAATTATTTCCCCGCTCTTGAAATGCCTGCGCACTACCGCTCCGCGATTCAAGCTGAGAAATGTTCCCGACACGCCCTTAAAAAATGGAAGCTGCTGCAGTTCATCAACCGGCACGGTCTCGAACGCCGGCCCTGAGCCTAGCGCCGTATGCGTGAAAACTTTATTAGTCAACGCGCCGGTAGGGCAGGAAACCATGCACTCCCCGCACGAAACACACGACGATTCGCCCATGGCACGCTGATCGTCAAACGCAATTCCCGCCGCCGTGCCTTTGCCCATGCGTGCTAATACAAAATGATCGCGAATCTCGCCACACCCGCGAACGCAACGGTCGCACAAAATGCACGAATCAAAATCCACCGCGATGCTCGGCGATGAGCCGTCTTTCGCGCGCCCGGTGCTATGCGGCGCGAAGCGTGGACGGGTCACATCTTCCCGCCGCGCCATGGCTTCCAGCTCGCAATCTCCGGAATGCCGTTCGCGCGTGCACGGGCTAGGATGATCCGCCATCAGCAATTCCACCAGCGTCCGCCGCGCTCGCTGTACTTTTTCCGAATTCGTGTTCACTACCATGCCCGCTTCCACCGGCCGCACGCATGACGCGGTGAAAACTCGCGCTCCCACATCCACCACGCACATGCGGCAAACTCCGACCGGCGTCTCATTTTGTTGGTGGCATAAAGTTGGAATAGGAATGCCTTGCATGCGGGCCGCATCGAAAACGGTCGTTCCTGCCGCGACGGAAACTTTGTTTCCGTCAATCGTCAGTTCAACGAGGCTGTTCGCGCTCACGCGAGCCTCACAGGCATGGCGGGAATTTTCCGCTGGCTCTTGCCGGTGGCACAAATTCCAGACGGGCACTTGCGTTGCGTCAAATGCGCATCCACTTCACTTCGAAAATGTTTTATTACCGAGGAAATTGGAGCTGGCACGACTTGCCCCAGCCCGCAAATCGAAGTGAGCCGCAAAGCGTCCGAAAGCTCGTCGATCAGCACCATGTCGTTCGCAGATCCTTCGCCCGCGGCCCATGCAGTCAGCAGGTCAACCATTTTTTGCGAGCCTACCCGGCACGGGACGCACTTGCCGCAGGATTCATTGCGAAAAAATCGGGCAGAGTTCAGCGCCATGTCCAACATGCAAGTGTCTTCCGCGCACACCACCAGCGCGCCCGACCCAAGCATGGATCCCGCGTCTGCCAACGATTTGAAATCCAGCCGCACATCCGCCATCGAAGCCGGCAGATAACCCGAGGAAGGCCCCGACGGCGCGAAGCCCTTTAATTTCTTCCCATCCGGCAACCCGCCCGCATGTTTAAAAATCAATTCCGACACGGGCGTGCCCATCGGCACTTCATAAACGCCCGGCCGCACCACATCTCCGCTCACGCCAATAAATTTCAGTCCCGCGCATCCGCCCATACCTTGCGCCTTATAGAAATCCACGCCGCGAATCAAAATCGACGGCACGTTCGCAAACGTTTCCACGTTATTTATCACCGTTGGCTTGTTCCACAGCCCTTGTTGAACAGGGAATGGGGGTTTATTTCGCGGCTCGGCGCGCTTTCCTTCGATTGCTTCCAGCAACGCGCTTTCTTCTCCGCAAATGTACCCGCCCGGACTGACAAATGTATCCAGCTCAAAAGTGAATTCGCTTCCGAAAATGTTCGCGCCGATCAGCCCTTGCTCCCGGCACTTCCGAATTTCCTCTCGAACAATTTCTTCCTGTTCTTCGTACTCATGCCGTATGTAAAGAATTCCCGTGTGCGCTCCGGTCAGCACCCCCGCCAGGATCATTCCTTCGATCACTAAATGCGCCAGATGCGTGAGGATGAAGCGATCTTTAAACGTGCCCGGTTCGCTCTCGTCCGCATTGCACACCACATATTTCTCGGCGCCCATCGCTTGCCGCACCAATTGCCATTTTGATTCGGTAGGGAAGCCTGCACCGCCCAGTCCTCGCAGCCCGGAAGCTTTCAACGTGGCAAACGCCGAATTCCAATCCCGCGATGTAACCACGCTTCTCACCGCGGCATAACGCGCACCCTCCGCGTTAGCATAAGGATCAGAAGCGCATTTAACGCCGCGCGGCACATGACCAACGTGCGGCAAGCTACCACCTGCGAGCGCGCCGCCTACCGTTTCCATTACGCGCTCTCGATCCATGTTGCTATAAATGTGATCGTTGATCGCAACAGCGGGAGCCTCATCGCAACGGCCCAGGCAAGAAACGCCGCTCACGCGAACATCCGTTTTTTCTACTTGCGGGAACGCATTGTCTAAGTCCGCGCGCAATTCACAAGCCCCGCGCAGATGGCACGACATATCCTGGCAAACTCGTACATCCACTTTTGGCGGCGGGCTCAGGCGAAAATGTGGATAAAAACTGGCTACGCTATGCAGGCGCGACAGCGGCACATCGATTTTCGTTGCCAAACTTCTGAGCTGATCGGCGGGTATGTAACCGAACTGGCGCTGAATTTCCCTGAGATCTTCGAAAATCAACGTCACTCTCCCCGTCCGGGAGGAATTCAATCTTCTGGCAGAAAACAGTTCTTCTGAGAGATGGGCTACGCATGCTTCATATAACAAATCCGCAGAAGCAAGTCCAGAAACGAGGTAGTGATGATTTCCGAATTGCTACATCAGAGATGACTAGGAGGGAAGGTTTCAACGTGGCGCTGGGCCGCGTGGGAACGCCACGGCCCAAGGTTTAAATGTAGCGCCTGCCTGCGGTAGACAAGCCGCGGCCTTCAGCGCGCCATTTTTGTTTCCGATTTACGGAGCGATCATCAGAAATCGCCGCTTCCGCTCGTCATTTTGAGCGGAGCGAAAAATCCGCTCTTGTCTTTCTACGGAAGGGCGGGGGTTCAACCCCGCCGTAACTTCACGCCAAGAGTAGGGCTTCAGCCCCTGAAGCCATTTTGTGGCGTCGCTCGCGAGATCGATATGGCCTCGGATAAGATCTTTTACGTGAACGGATTTTCATCCGCGCTAGGCCCATAGATCGACGGCAGCGGCACATCCAACAGCCGCAAATAAACCGACAACTGTCCGCGATGGTGATACCAGTGATTCAGCATGGTGGACCGCAGCAATGCCGCCCGCGGCATGCTCATCAATTCTTTCGAACCGATTTTCAGCCGCCACGTCCCCGTGGCCTTCTCCTCGGTCATCCCTTTTAAGCAATCTTCGGCCGCACGAATGCTTTCATCGTGCGCCGCAAAAATGTCGCCCAGGCTTTTTGGATGCGCCGCTCCAAAATTTGCTTGCGACACGTCGAATTCGTCGCCCTGTGAAATTTTCGCGATGCCTCCGGGAACTGACGCGGTGTGCAGCGCCAGTTGGCCCAGCGTCATCGACTTCTGGTGCGGCCTCCACGACAATTTGTTTTCCGGAACTCGTTCCAGCACTCGCCGCGTCGTTCCCGCTTCCTGCTCCAGCTCATCCAACATTGCCTTACACATCGGTATCATTCCTTTTCTCCTTTTTACAATTCGACTCTTGCCTTTTTCTCCGCGCCTTCGCAGCTACCACCGTCCTCATCCTACCTAAACGGTAACATTAGAACGGAAGCGCATCTGTTGCCTGCAGACTTGCGGTACACTGCTCTCAATCGGAGGAACAAATGTCGACCGCCCCCAAACAGATTACTCCTAAGAATGGTGAGCATGTTTCAAGTACTCAGCACGAAGGCGTTTTCGAAGTGGTTTTTGTGAACTCACTCATGCAGACGGCAAATATTCGGCTGATAGACGGCAGCGGACACGTCGTGCCAAATGTGCCGTGGGCTGAATTAAAAAAGCTCTAGATCAGCACTGGGCCGTCCGTGATCGCGATCATCCGGTAACGGATGCTCATCCCTTGCGGATCGATAGCGGCGAACTGCTAAGCACAGACGTCGAAGCCGAGCCGACTTCACGGCGCGCTTTTTCCGTCCATTTCATCCAGAATTTTTTTCACTTCGTTCAGTTCGGCGAGTTTCCGCCGCCGGAGCCAACCTGCCCCATACCACAGCAGCACCGGCTGCATCAGCACGCAGACAACCAGCAACGCAACCCAGGCCTTAGGATGAGCCTTCACGTCCTGCCCAATGATCGACCAATTAACAGCCATAAGTGCCGCACAAAAAATAAGCCAGCCGATCGACAAATAGGTAGAGATCCGAAGCAGCCGAATTCGAGCCGCCACTCTTTTGTACCAAAGTTCTACGAACGCACGCGTTGACTGTGCCTCAGGACGCCACGTTCGCCGCAGAACCCATACCCGACATCCCGCCGCTACGAAAACCAAGACGCAGATGCTGGTCGACCAGCCTGTTCCCATCCAGCTCGATTGATGCCGCATGTACACAGCAAAAATCAGAATTCCGATGAACGCGACTACAGTGAGGACATTGCCAAGCACGAAGCGCCGGTCCTCGCGCTTGATCCTCTGCTGCACCTTGCGTTGGAAGCCGGCGGACGGCTCCGCGACGCTGCTCCATTGTTCGCGCCACGCATCAAGTTCGCGGTCTTCGATCATGATTTCTCTCCCAACGCGTCCTTCAGCATTTTCCTTGCACGGTTCAGGCGTACTGCCACATTGTTTTCTGTAATGCCCAGCACTTCCGCCATTTGTGAGTGCGACAAGCCTTCGAGCATCAGCACGATCATTTGCCTATGAGTCACGGGCAGCGATTGAATTGCAGACATAAGCCGCATCCGCTGGTCGGTTTGCGCCACCTGCTCCTCCGGATGCGGCCGCGGATCAATCGGCTGGTCCGATTCTTCAATCTCCTCCAGCGGCTGATGCGACGGCCGTCGCTTCCAAACATGGCTAAGCCCGCGATTGTGAGCGATGCGGTACACGAATGTTCTCTCCGAGCACTCGCCCCGAAAATGTCCCAGCGCTTGCCAGATAGCCAACGCGATCTCCTGCACCAGTTCTTCTCTCACGCTGGCCACCGTCTCATAGCCGAACGCCAGCCGCGAGATGGCCGCACCGTGTTCACTGAGAATGCGCTCGAATTGCGCCTCTAAATCGTGGCGGCGTTCGCTCACGATTGTGACCTGGCCGGCGAATCGATCTTTGGCTGAAAGCGCATAGCTCGTTCGGATAGAAAACGTAAACGCAAAGCTTACGAAGTTTTCCGATGCACTAAAACATTACGAGACTGTCACCGACGTCGACTGCGGCCTCCGGACCTGATACCGAGTCTCGGGATAGTAGCGGCTGAAAACCAAAGCTACAACTAGCAACGCCAGCGGTGTCAAAAAACTGGCCTCCGGACCAACTATCCCGCCGGTAAGCCACTGCGGTCCGCTTAACGTGGAATTGAGCAGATTGTGGTAGGGCACGATTCCGCTGTCAGGAACTCCGTAGAACATTTGCCCCCAGTCGTAGCCTAGATGAAACCCGACCGCACACCAGAGATTTCCGGTCCGCCGCAAAAACAGGCACAGAAGAAGTCCAAACAGCACCACCGCCTCGGAGCCTGCTGCATTCTCGTGCGAATTGAAGAAGTGGCCCAAGCCGAACAACCCCGACATCACGAACGCCGCCGGCCAGAAGCCGATTCCGGAAGTGAGCGTGTACTGGATGTACCCGCGAAACAAGAATTCTTCAGCCAGTCCGACCAGCAGAAATGCAAGGGCCCACCCGAAAAGCGAGGATAAAATCGCCGTCCCGTGAATCGCCAGACCTGTAACACGGAAGCCGTGCAGCACAAATATCGTCAGCAGCGTCCCGCTGATCGCCAAAAAACCTGTTAGAGACCCAACCCAGAAATCCTTTCTCAGCGCCAGTCGCAGAGGCAAACCGTATTCGCTGAATTTGCGATGCTCAATTTTCGCCATCGTCATTGCAGCGATGAAGAGAAATACCAAGGTGATTGCTTCCGATCCGCCCATCAAAAGCGGCGTGATTGTAATCTGACTCTGATTCTGGTTCTTGTAGTGTTCCCGAAAGGCTTGAGGCCCGCCGGCTCGGATAAGAACGAAACTTCCGAGTAGAATGCTGAACAAAGCGATGAACATTAGCACCCGCCAACCCGCCCGCAGACCGTTGGGTCCGACGAAGATTTGCTTCAACCCGAACGTGGGCTGGGAATTTGGCTGAAAGGATCTAGTCGGCGATACGGGCAAGTTTTCAGCGGTCTTCACTGGATTTGCGAATGTCATTTCTTTCTCCTTTAATCAGCTGGATCAGGATCGGTCCGGCCCTCAAAAAAAATCGAAGCCGCCCGAACTGTCGGGGCCGCCCAGGTCGCAGATAGGGCTCCTGGCTCGACGGTTAGTCGAGCCCGGGAGATCAAGCGGTCGAGCCTGGGGCTGAGGCCACGAAGTGGCCGGAATATGTCCCTATTTAGGTAGTCTCAGGCAGGCAAAAAACCTTACAAAGAATCTTGCGGCATGCCATAGGCGCTGCTCTTCGTTGACTTAGCCGTGGGTGCAACTTAATATGTGCAGCAAATGGACAAGCCGAAACCGCGTATGCCCGTCTTGGCTACAGCTTGTTGTGCGATCTTCAGTATATTGGCGTTGTTTGCTGTCCTGACTCATCACCCTTTTCTTACCTTTTATTTTGGCCTCGGCTTTCTGGCGGTTGTCGTGATCGTTTGGGTTCGGAACCGGCGAAGCCCAAATATCCAGCGCTGAATTGAATCCGATGGGAAGAGATTTGAACGGACGATGCTCGATGATTCGCTTGGCGCTTCCCAAACTTTAGGAGCATTTCAAGCCATTCCTTCCGCGCGGCACCAGTGTTTGCCGTCTGTACGATTGAAACTCGCGGGTGCCGCATCCTTCGTTACCCAGAAGGATGCGGATTTAGATTCCACATCTACAAAAAATCTCACCACAAAATCTCCGCTTCCACCTTCCCTCTCATTCCCAAACTCTAACTTCGCGCAGTGCGTCACTCGTACCTGTTTCTCGCAGCGCAAGGTCGCGGAAAAGCAAACCAGTAAGCATTAATCACGAAAATGGGCCGGAGACATCGCCTGACAGAAATGTTATAGCAAATCTGTCCCAATGACTCTCAACTCCTGATTAGTCGGATAACCGAACAAGTTGGTTTCTAGCATTTGACTTGTCCGGTTTGTGCGTTAATCAGGACTTAGCTCCGACATACCCGACCCCCCAGTAAATCTTCTTGCCACATGTCGTCTTTTGTCTCTCGTTTCCGATTGCATAGATAGAAGGCCATAGCTAACAACCAAGGAGACCAGCATGAAGCGAATCACATTCATTTGCTTGGTGCTGCTTGTGGGCGTGTGCGCCGCATTCGCGCCACCATCGGTTGCCCAACATGAGCATCCCGCAGGCGACCCGAGCAAACTCGGCAAGGTGAGTTTCCCCGTTTCCTGCGAACCATCGGTTCAACCGCAATTCAGCAGCGCGGTGGCGATGCTCCATTCCTTCTGGTACGAGAAAGCCAGCGATACCTTCGCTGCTGTAGCGCAAAAAGATCCCACATGCGGCATGGCGTACTGGGGAATTGCCATGACGTACTACCATCAGGTCTGGCAAGCGCCCGGCCCGGCTGATCTAGCAGCAGGAATTGCCGCGGTAGAGAAAGCAAAGTTAGCTGGTGCCAAGACACAGCGCGAACGCGACTATATTGCGGCGATCGAGACGTTTTACAAGGACGCCGACCAACTCGACTACCGTACTCGCGCCTTGGCTTACGAAAAGGCCATGGACCAGCTGCAAGCGCGCTACCCTGACGACCATGAGGCCGCGATTTTTTATGCGCTGGCACTGCTCGCCACCGCGCCGCCAACCGACAAAACGTATGTGAATCAGAAAAAGGCAGGCGCGATCCTTGAGCCACTGTTTGCAGAACAACCAGAACATCCCGGCATAGCTCACTACATCATTCACGCCTACGATTATCCACCGCTGGCTGACAGGGCTTTGGATGCAGCGCGACGTTACGCCCAGATCGCGCCAGACTCACCGCACGCGCTCCACATGCCGTCCCACATCTTTACCCGGCTCGGCTTATGGCAGGAGTCCATTGACTCCAACCTCGTTTCGGCAGCCTCGGCCCAGAAAAACAATGCGCCCGGCAACGAGCTGCACGCGAAGGATTACCTGATCTACGCGTACCTACAAGGGGGCCAGGATCGCGATGCGAGAAGAGCACTGGATGCGCCACCACCGGGCCGTCCTGATGATCCGCAGTATATGAACTGGCTCTACGCCATGGGCGCTTCGCCTGCGCGCTACGCTGTGGAGCGGCATCGCTGGGCAGAAGCCGCCGCGCTCCTTATACCACCGAATACTTTTCCCAGCGGAAGGGCAGCGTGGACGGAAGCGAACCTGCATTTCGCGCGAGCCCTCGGCGCCTCACGTACGGGGCAAATCGATCTTGCTGAAAAAGAGGTACACCAGCTCGCATCCCTGCGTGACACGCTGACGCAGGTCAACGACAGCTATTGGGCTGACCAAGTGGATATCCAACGCCAGGCCGCCACCGCATGGATCACGCTGGCCAAGGGCAATCCCGAAAACGCTCTCACCCAGATGCGTTTTGCCGCTGAGCATGAGGACCGGACCGACAAGAACAATGTCACTCCGGGGGTCATCCTGCCAGCTCGCGAACTGCTTGGCGAGATGTTGCTGGAATTGGAACAGCCGAGGCAAGCTATGACCGAGTTCGAAGCCACGCTACGCACGGCTCCAAATCGTTTCAACGCGCTGGCCGGCGCGGCGCGTGCGGCTAAGCTTTCGGGCGATCAAGAGAAGGCGAAAACATATTATGCCAAGCTCCTGGCCATCTGCCAGCATGCCGATGGAGACCGGCCCGAACTTCAAGACGCACGCTCGCTATTGGCCCAGAAATGAGCTGGTGATCGCATAGCCGCAGGTGAACGAACTGGCAAGCCAAGACGACCTGAGCGGGGCTGGGCCAAAAGTCGTGGAAGTATCGTCGGCTACTCGCAACTTATCCTCGGACACGGCTAAGTCCCGGTAAGTCGGATTACCGGACAAGTCAAATGCGGCCTCACCGGTTATTCGTTTATCGTAACTTAGCCACACCATCGCTAGTCGATGTCGTTGACTTCGGCCAAACCCGATAGTATAAAAACTCGGTTTCCTGATTTTTTCGCTGAATCCGCGGCCCGTGCCCCCTGCCAAACGGAGAATGAAGACGACACTCGAGGCCGCACACTCGCGCACCGCTAATACTTCGCTCCTCCTTGCAATACTCGTCGTTTTTGTACTTGTCCCGTTCAAAGCTTCTGCGCAAAGCCATGCTGCTCTGTCGCTCGCTCCTGCAACACCAGACGACGCGGTCGGCAAATACACCGGGCCTGGCTCCTGCGCCTCGACTACGTGCCACGGAAGCATCGGTCCGCGCACCGATAATCGCGTTTTGCAGAACGAATACAGCATTTGGATCGTCAAAGACAAGCATTCCAAAGCCTACGCCGCTCTCACCGGCCCGATTGGCGAGCGCATGGCCAAAATTCTTTCTCTGGGCAGCGCCGAAAATGCGCCGAGGTGCCTGGCATGCCATGCGCTGGACGTGCCGCAGAGTCAACGCGGACGCACATTCGAATTAAGTGAAGGCGTAAGCTGCGAAAGCTGCCACGGCCCCGCTGCCGGATGGCTAGGCCCGCACACCGAGCGCGATTGGACGCACCAAAAATCCCTCGCGCTGGGCATGTACGATACGCGCGACCTAACAAAGCGTACTGAAAAATGCTTGAGCTGCCATCTTGGCAACGACGAAAAGTCTGTCGATCACGAAATGATCGCTGCCGGCCATCCCGATCTCTTTTTCGAACTGGATACGTTTTCTGACGTAATGCCGCGCCACTGGAGGGTCCCGGGCGAGCCCGGCGAAGCCCCCGGAACGGACCCGTGGTACAACGTCCGTGAGCTCAGCACCGGACAAGCCGTCCAGCTTAAGCAATCTCTTTTACGTCTCGCATCCCGCTCGCATGGAAAAGTTTGGCCGGAATATTCCGAGCTGCAATGTTACGCCTGCCATCACAGCCTCGCTCCGCCCGAGCAGAGCTGGCGCCAGGCGCGCGGTTACCCGGGACGCCGCCCCGGCAATCCGCCATGGAATCCCTCGCGCTATACCGTTTTCCACGATGTGGTTCAGCAGTTGGATGGAGAGAACGCCGAGAAACTCGATACTGAACTAACGCATCTCGCCCAGTTGATGAGCCAGCTGAATCCTGACCGCGACGCTGTTGCCGCCTCGGCCACTAATTCGGCCCGTCTGGCCGATGGGTTGACTTCCAAAATCAACTCCACGGCTTACGATCCCGCAATCACGCTGCACCTGTTGCAAAAAATTTCAGCCGACGCAGAGAATATTTCCGCTCAGGGCGAACATTCTGCCGCGCAAGCCGCCATGGCCATTCAATCTCTGTTTCTCGCCTACGACCAAAACGAGAAGTTCCAAAATTCGGCCCAGTTGCGCGAGGCAATCAAAGGTTTGTTTCAGGAGCTGCAAAATCCGTCCGCTTACGATCCTGCCCGCTTCGCCAGCCAGATGAAGCAAGTGAACGCTCTGCTGCGCTGATCCTCGATGCCGAAAAAATCCAGCCCGAATTCACCCGAGCACAAACGTCTCGAAGATTCCGATCCGGGTGGCGTACCTCGTTGGCGCCGCTGGGGTCCCTACGTCAGCGAACGTGCATGGGGCACCGTGCGCGAAGACTATAGCCCCAATGGCGACCCTTGGAATTTTTTGCCTCACGATTTAGCACGCAGCAAAGCCTATCGTTGGGGAGAGGACGGAATCGCGGGCATCTGCGATCGTTATCAGCTTCTTGTTTTCGCCCTGGCCTTTTGGAATGGCCGCGACCCCATCCTGAAAGAGCGCATGTTCGGGCTCACTTCTCCCGAAGGCAATCACGGCGAAGACGTAAAAGAATATTATTTCTATCTCGACAACACGCCCACGCACAGTTACATGCGCATGCTTTACAAATATCCGCAGAACGAATTTCCTTACAATCAGCTAGTCGAGGAAAATCGCCGCCGCGGTGGAAAAGATCCCGAATTCGAGCTGCTCGATACCGGCATTTTTGACGAGGACCGCTATTTCGATATTTTCGTTGAATATGCAAAAGCAGGTCCCCAAGACATCTGCATTCGCATCGAAACGTTCAATCGCGGCCCGGAAGATGCGGTTTTGCACATCCTCCCGCATTTGTGGTTTCGAAATACTTGGTCCTGGGGTGCCTCGAAAGGAATCGAACCTGTAATTCGACAAGGCTCAGCGCAAGATGATTTGGCAGTCCTAGAAGCGGATTGCACCGCGACTAAGCCACTCCAGAATCTGCAAATCGATTACCGCTTGGGTTTAACGCGCCTTTACGGCCCTGCTCCGAACGAAATACTTTTTACCAACAATGAAACGAATGCCGAGCGTGTTTTCGGTTCCGGTCAGGCCAGTCACAGCAAATACGTAAAAGACGCTTTTCACCGCCACGTAATAAATGGCGAAGACTGTGTAAATCCCGAGCGGAAAGGTACTAAGTCCAGTTTCCATTACGCCCTGAAAATTCCCGCCGGTAAATCCGTCGTTCTGCCATTGCGCTTGACGGACAAGAAATTGGCAAGCGGTAAATCCTTCTTCGTCCAAGTTGACAAGGTCATCGGGGAAAGAAGGGAAGAAGCCGATGAGTTTTACTCAGCCGTTCACCCGGATGGTGCCACACCGGAAGAGTGCATGATTCAAAGGCAGGCTCTCTCCGGCATGCTCTGGAATAAACAAGTTTATTTCTTCGACGTAGCTCTCTGGCTCGACGGCGATAACCCCAATTCTCCCCCTCCGGCCTCGCGCAAAGAGATTCGAAACCTGCATTGGCGCCATTTGAATTCCATGCGCGTGATGCTCATGCCGGACAAATGGGAATATCCCTGGTTTGCGTCTTGGGACTTAGCTTTTCATTGCGTCACGCTGGCGCTCGTGGACCTCAGCGAAGCCAAAGAAAACTTGTGGATGCTTTTATTCGAACAGTTCCAGCATCCCAACGGCCAGATCCCCGCATACGAATGGGAATTCTCCGATCTAAACCCGCCCGTGCAAGCGTGGGCCTGCTGGCGGATTTACCAGATGGAAAAAGAGCGCACCGGCGTCGCCGATCAGGAATTCCTCGAAAAATGCTTCCACAAGCTGCTCATCAATTTCGCCTGGTGGGTAAACAAAGTCGATAGCCAAGGCCTGAACGTCTTCGAAGGTGGCTTTTTAGGCCTCGACAACATCACCGTCGTTGACCGCAGCCAGAAACTCCCCGCCGGTGCCGTTTTGGAGCAATCCGACGCCACCGGCTGGATGGGCTTCTTCTGCCTGCACATGATGCGCATCGCCCTGGAGTTAGCCGAGGAACGCCCTGTATATGAAGGACTTGCGACCAAGTTCTTCGAGCACTTTATCGGCATCGGAGCCGCCATGAAGAAGATGGGCGGCCGCAATTACCAGCTCTGGGACGAAAAAGAGGGTTTTTTCTACGACGTTTTGCGTTTCTCCAGCGGCGAATTTCACAAATTCCGCGTGCGCTCCCTGGTCGGCTTAATCCCTATGCTCGGCGTCGAGATTATCCGCGAATCTGAGTCAACTCACTTGACCAACTTCATGCAGAATCTCCGCTGGTTCATCAAGAACCGCCCCGACCTCGTCGGCCACGCGTGCCACACCGAAACCCGCGATGGCGTGCGCTGCCACGTCCTTTCGATCGTAGATAGCACGCAATTGGCGCGTATTTTGGCCCGTCTTTTCGACCCTGAGGAATTCCTCTCAAATGTCGGTATAAGGAGCCTCTCGAAATTCCACGAAAACGCTCCGTTTGCATTTGCGAACAACGAAGTGCGCTACACGCCGGGGGACGCGGACGTAAAAGTAAAAGGCGGCAATTCGAATTGGCGCGGACCGGTTTGGTTTCCGACTTCGTATCTGATACTGGAATCTTTGGTCAAGTTTGCTGACGCTTTTGGCGAGACGAAATTAGCAGGCTCGGAACTTGCAGTCGCAAAATGGACAGACCCAGAACTAGCAACCGGTAAGTTTGTGGGACAGCAGGGCGCGAAACTTCGTGATATGGCCGACGAGATTACGGATCGTATGATTGGAATTTTTCGGCGCGATGGGAACGGTAAGCGTCCCGTGTTTGGCGATGTGACTAAATTTCAGGACGATTCGCACTGGCGGGATTATCTGCCGTTTCATGAATTTTTCCATGGTGACACGGGCGCTGGTTTGGGGGCGAGTCATCAGACAGGTTGGACCGGGCTCGTTGCAAACATGATCGATGAATGGCGGCGCAAAAAGCCGAACGACGAGAATCCTAAAAAATAGCTGAGTTCGATTCGTGAGCGAACTATCAAGCTGGCTGGCGGGCTCGTTGCAAGCATGATTGATGAGTGACGCACGAATCCGAATGGTCCGTCTGAAAAACAAATGGCGTTGATTTCGCGCCCGAGCATCAACGACGGCGACGCCATTTGCGTCCTCGTGAAGGTCTCAATTCTAAGAGCTTGGTGCGGTGATCACTTTACTGTGTGGGGTTTCGGGGGAAACTTAGATAGGGGAGGCGCACACCGTCGATGATAATTTGGTCTGCGCGAATTGACGCGGGGGCTTCGAATCCTACGGCGCCGCCCGCGGTGACGAAATCGTCCTGATCCACGCCGTCGCCGCTTACACCTAGTCCGCCAGCTAACACTCCATTGATGTAAAGCGGTTCGGAGCCGGGGAAGAATACGATTCCGCTTTGATTCGCTTTGGGCCAACTCGAGCTGGGAACTTGGAAACCCTGTGTGCAGGGATTAGCCACATCTTGCGTGTACAAATTGAAAAATGGGCCTGCGGACGAGCCATCAATTCCGGGCGGGAAAAATGGCTGCGCGCCGAACCCGATGGTGCGATTGGTGACGGCGGTTCCGATGGGCACTTGGTTTAAGTCTTGCGGCATCCTGGCTGCGCTGCTGAAATAAATTACGTTGCGCGCTTTTGTGGCGGCAACATCGATGCTGAAAACGGTAGCGTCCGGCATTCTGTAGAGGCCGATCAGAGTGCCATCGAGATCGCTTACGGCGATCGCCATCCTCGCACTGGAGCCGAGCGGCAAACGGATCTGCGCGCGGGTCTGATTTGCTGTGGCTACGGCGGCATTGATAATTTGTGTCACTTGCGTGGAGGTCAGACCGCCGAGCGGTCCATTCGTCGTTGCGATCAAATTCCCGTCCGGCGGAGCGCCGGGGCTGGCCACCGGGCCGACCGAAAAGTTAGCGGCATTAAATGTGCCGGGAGCAGTTGCGTCAGCAGGAAGAGTTGTTTGATTAACGAAGGGCAGCGTGATGCCGTTGATGGTGACCACGCCTGGCGCAGGGAATTGCGGAAAGCCGACCTGATCTGTGGTCGCGCTGGGGCCGCCTGCAGCGATCATTCCTGCCGCAGCGAACGCGACATATTCCGCGACGTCGCTTGGCACGCCTGTGACGCCGATGCCTCCGACTTCCTCCGAATCTTTGAATATCGGTACCCCTCCGGGATTTACGGCAGCTTGCTGCGAATCGTTTACATCGGCTTTGCCTGTGGCGATTCCTAGTCCGGGGCTGGTGCCGGAAATTGTGGTGGCCGGCGGGACGGTGGCAGAAAGACCGGCAGCCAACGTGCAACCGCGATTCGTGTTTTCGATGCCATAGAGCGCGCCATTAGCGGTGTTCATCACCTCAGGAGGAAAATGGGTGCCGCTGATGAACCGCACTGTGCGCGAAGAAAGCGGAGCTTGATTGTTGCTGAAAAACGCTCCCGTGCGAGCCAAGGAGACGGCAAGATCGTCTGACGGGACCATTTGACTGAAGTTTCCCTGGACCAACGCAGGGGCTGACGGCTGTTTGTACACCGCCAGAATGCGGCCCAGCCTGTCCACGACCGCGATGACCATGGTGTCTGAATCAACCGCTTCCGCGGCCGCTTGCACTATGGCCGACACATCGCTCTGCGTTAGGGTAACGGTTGGGGGCGGCGGGGGAGAGGTGAGGGTGGGGTTACCGCTGCCTCCACAAGCGCAAAGGCCGGCGGAAAACAAAATAATGCCGAGCAGGTTACATCGCATAGAAAGGCGTTTTGTCACGCGATGGGAGCATGCACGCATGCGTGGCGCTATTCGTACCACAGCTTCACGCGGCACTCAACACGGCGTTTCGCAATTTGCACGAATGGTTTAGAAACCGCCGCGAAGTTCGCGGCTGAAATATCTTGCCCCGCCTGAAACACATGTGATAGCAAGAGCCGACAAGACTTACTCGAAGAAAAATTCTTATTACGGCCAAGGAATACTAGAGTGCGCTGGGCATTCCACGCGCTTTCGCGAAAGACAACTGCGCGATATCTGCTCGCTTGCATACCAACCGTTGGCTTGTGCTTGTGCGGAAAAGCGCGCGCTGCGGACTTAGCGTGGTTTCAGCAAAATGCGCCGCAACAACAAATTCCCGGTCAGATAGCGCAGAAAAAAGGAGCGATGCAAGGGATTCTTCGCGATGCGAACAACAATCCGGTTATCGGCGCGACCGTGTCATTGCGCAACCAGGCCAGCGGATTTGAACTGAAGAAAAGTAGCGACGCCCAAGGCGTCTTTCGTTTCATCGACATATTACCCGGCTCGTATGAGTTGGAGATCGAAGAGGACGGTTACGAGAAGTTTGTGGAACACGACGTGCAAGTGAATGCCGGTGACGCGTTAGTTCGAGAAATAACGCTAACGGCGGCTCCAACGTCCGCCGCGCCTGCTCCATCAAATCTTCCGCAATTGCCGCCGCGAGTAGCTCCAAGTAATCCTGCGGCGCTAGAAACGCCTCCCGCAATTAGTTACCCTGAGGCGAAACAGGATCTCGAACTTACGGCTGGTCCAGGAATGGCTGCGCCGGCAGCCCCGCCGCAAGCAGCGCCGGTTTTCAGCGCGGAGCCGGATCGCTGGCTTCTGACCATGCCGGAGTGGAACCGCTACGGAACGGGCGGCGAGCATCCTTATGTGAAAGGAAAGTTGTGGGATCCTTTTGATACGAACAAGCTGAAAGGCGATGTACCAATCTTCGGGCAACAGACATTTTTTAATTTCACCGCTATCAGCGACACATTTTTCGACGGACGCCGGTTGCCGACGCCCACAGGAGTAAGCACGGCGCAACCCGGAACTACGGGGTTTTTCGGCAAGGGCAACCAGGCTTTTGTGGATCAGGTGTTCTTGTTTTCCTTCGAATTATTTCACGGGGACACTTCGTTCCGTCCGGTGGATTGGCGAATCCGAATCACTCCGGCGATCAGCCTGAATTATCTGGACGTTCAGGAATTGGGCATCGTGAATGTAGACGTGCGCAAAGGGACCACGCGTCTCGATTCGCATATTGGACTGCAGGAAGCGTTTGCGGAAGTGAAACTTCGCGACCTGAGCCCGAATTTCGATTTTATTTCGATGCGAGCGGGCATTCAAGGGTTCAACAGCGACTTTCGCGGCTTTCTTTTTGTGGAAGAACAGCCTGGGATCCGCATCTTCGGGAATTTGGAATCGAATCGCTGGCAATACAACCTCGCCTATTTCAATTTCCTGGAAAAAAACACAAATAGCGGCTTGAATTCGATGGCGCTGCGGAACCAGCAGGTGATTATCGGCAATGTTTATCGGCAGGATTTCTTGTTTCCGGGCTACACGGCGCAGTTCAGCGTTCACTACAACAAAGACGACGCGACCATTCATTACGACGACAACGGATTTTTGGTGCGGCCCGCGCCGATTGGCGCGGTTTTCTCGCAAGGCATTCTGCACCCGCACAGCATTCACGCGGCGTACCTGGGATGGACCGGCGACGGGCACATCGGTCCAATCAATCTGACACACGCTTTCTACCAGGCGCTTGGCAACGATAGTTTCAACGGAATTGCGGGGCGCCCGGTGACCATCAATGCGCAGATGGCTGCGCTTGAGCTTTCCGTGGACAAAGATTGGATACGATTCAAAGGGTCGGCATTTTATTCTTCGGGATCTGCTCATCCGGAAAGCGGGCGCGCGCGCGGATTCGATTCCATCGACGATTTCCCGGAGTTCGCTGGCGGGATTTTCAGCCTATGGAATCGCGAGAGTATTCGGCTCACCGGCACGGGTGTGGCGCTCAACTCCGGTAACAGCCTGATTCCGGATTTGCGTTCGAACAAGGATGAAGGGCAATCGAATTTCGTGAATCCGGGGATTTTTCTGGTAAACGCAGGCGCTGATTTTGACGTGACGCCGAAACTCCGAGGATTTGTGAACGTGAATTATCTGCGGTTTATGGATACCGAGCCGCTGGAACTGGTGCTTTTCGATTCGCCGATTCACCACGCGATTGGGACTGATTCAAGCGTGGGGGTTCGATACCGGCCGCCGCTCACAGAGAATATTTCTATTACGGCGGGCGCCGCAACGCTGATCCCTGGGCAGGGCTTGCGCGATATTTACACGGGAAAAACATTGTTTTCATTTTTCACGGATATTCGATTTCAATTTTGAGAAATTAGGGCAGTTATCGGAGCTGTTTTCATGGTGTGGCTGAGGGTTGGGAAAAAGTCGCGGAGGCGCGTCTTCGGGAAACGCGCAGCTGTTTGCGCGCTTTGCATTATTTCGGAACTTTTCTTTTGGTTAATGGCGGGAATCAACGCGCACTCTCAAACACAACAGGACAGTCTGATCAGGCAAACGCAGGCAGAAGTCGATCACAAAAATGCCGGTTGCGTGAGTTGCCATGCAAGCACGGATGAGCCGACCATGCATCCGACGCGGACGGTTCGCTTGGCTTGTACCGATTGCCATGGCGGAGATTCGAACGCAGGTCTGCCTGCGGGTGCCGCGCGAAATTCGCCGGTCTATGAAGAAACAAAGAAGAAAGCACATCCCCAACCACGCGACGCCGAGCTTGCGGACACTTCAGCGAATCCAGTGCGGCCTTACACAAAATGGCTGCGTGAAAGCTACGAGTACGTTCGCTTTGTGAACCCGGGCGACTTGCGCGTTGCGGCACAAACGTGCGGGACGGCTGGGTGCCACGCATCGGAAGTTCTGAAAGTGAAAACCAGCATGATGACGCATGGCGCGATGTTGTGGGGAGCGGCGCTTTATAACAATAGTTCCGTGCCCTTTAAGAACACGATGTTCGGCGAAAGCTATTCGGCGGACGGGTTGCCGCAAACGATTCGTGCGGTGCCTGCTCCAACAGCCGAACAGACTCGGCTAAAAGGCGAGTTGCCGATGCTGACGCCTTTGGATAGGTGGGAAACTTCGCAACCGGGGAACGTCTTGCGTGTTTTCGAGCGCGGCGGCGAGAAGAAAGGCGAAATCGGAAATCCGAATCGCGAGGAAGAGTCGGGACGTCCTGACGACAAATTGGGTGAGCGCGGCTTCGGCACGCTGCTGCGCACCGATCCTGTATTTCTGGGCTTGCAGAAAACGCGGCTGCTGGATCCGCTTCTCTCGTTGCCGGGAACGAACGATCAACCGGGCGACTATCGCGGCAGCGGCTGCACGGCGTGCCACGTGGTTTACGCAAACGATCGGTCGCCGGAGCATTCGGGCAGCTACGCGCGCTATGGAAATCTGGGAGAAAGCGCGTCTTCCGATATGACAATTCCAAGAAATGAATCGGGACATCCGATACGGCATACGTTCACGAGATCGATTCCGTCGAGCCAATGCATGATTTGCCATGTGCATCCGGGAACGAACATGGAGACCACTTATTTTGGGTACACCTGGTGGGACAACGAAGCCGACGGGGAATTCATGTATCCACAAAAGCAGCGGAATCCGACCGAGGAACAAAAATATGAAGTGGCGCTGAGAAATCCGGAAGGAGCGGCGGCGAAAGGGCTGTGGTCGGATCCAAAGTTTTTGGAGCATGTGGGAGACGCGGATTTCAATAAACAGCTGAAGCAGTCGCAATTTGCGGATTTTCACAGCCACGGCTGGATTTTTCGCGCGGTGTACAAGCGCGATCGAAAGGGCAATCTTCTCGACAGCGAAAATAAAATCGTCGCGGCGGATGATCCGGAGAAGTTTGGGAAGGCAGTCCATTTGGCGGACATTCATCTGGAGAAGGGAATGCATTGCGTGGATTGCCACTTCGAGCAGGACGATCATGGGACAGGAAGACTTTACGCCGAGCCGCGCGCGGCGGTGGAACTAGATTGCACGGATTGCCACGGCACGGTGGATAAGCGGGCGACACTGATTTCTTCGGGAGCGGCAGCACCGATTGGGGGATCGCACCTCGATGCGCTACGAACGCCGTGGAACAACCGGCGGTTTGAATGGGTTGGCGGAAAACTTTATCAACATTCGATGGTGGAAGCTGGCAAGGAATGGGAAGTGGTGCAGGTGCTGGACACAATCACTCCGGGAAATCCTCACTACAACGAAAAATCGCGTTGGGCCAAGACGATTCGCGTTGACGGCAAAAGTTGGGGCGATGTGCCGAGCGACACGTCGCAGCTTGCGCACGCGAACAGCCGCATGACTTGCTACGCGTGCCACACTTCGTGGACGCCGAATTGCTTTGGCTGTCACTTATCGATGACGGCGAACCAGAAAAAGCCGATGCTGCACAACGAAGGGCTTACTACGCGAAATTATACGGCGTATGACTTTCAAGTTTTGCGCGACGACGGATTCATGTTGGGAATTGACGGCACGGTGACCGGACATCGCGTGGCCCCGGCGCGTTCGTCGTGCGCGATTTTGGTGAGTTCGCAGAATCAGAATCGCGAGTGGCTTTATTACATGCAGCAAACGGTTTCTGCCGAAGGCTTCAGCGGGACTGCGTTCAGCACTTTCGTTCCACATACGGTGCGAGCGAAGGAAACGAAAACTTGCGACGATTGCCATGTGTCCGAGCGCAATGACAACAACGCGTGGATGGCGCAAGTGCTGCTGCAGGGAACGAACCTTTTGAATTTTATGGGACGCTATATTTATGTGGCGGATGGCGTGAAAGGCTTTGATGCTGTTGCGGTGGCGGAGCACGATGAGCCGCCCGCGATTATAGGCAGTTATTTACAGCGTCTGGCATATCCCGACAATTATCGCGAGCATGTTGCGAGAGATCGCCAGTTGAAGGAAGCCGATCACCATTTCGGAAACGTGCTCGACGTGCAGCTGCGCGGTGAATACCTGTATGCGGCGTTGGGCAAGGGCGGCTTTCGCGCGTATGACGTGGCGAATATCGACAACAAAGGATTTTCCGAACGTACGGTGACTGCGCCGGTTTCGCCGCTTGGGCAACAACTCTACGTAAAAACAAAATACGCGGTGGCGGTGGCGAGCCCGTCAACATTGGCGATTGATCCGGCGCGGACGCACAAACCGGAAAACGAAGAGCAGGCGATTCATCCGATGTACGCGTATTTGTACGTTGCGGATAAATATGAAGGGCTGGTGATCATCGGAGATTCCAATTCGAATAGCAAGACGCCGGGAGTGAGCACGCTGCTGGATGGCGATCCGCGAAATAATTTTCTGAAACGGGCGCTGGCCTTTAATCCGGATGGGATTTTGAATGGGGCGCGGCGAATTGTCATCGCTGGAACATATGCTTACATTTTGTGCGATCGCGGGCTGGTTGTGGTGGATCTCGATAAGCCTCTGCAACCGCGCGTCGCAGCAGTCGTTGGCGCGCCGGAGCTGGACGATCCGCGAGGGATCGCGATTCAGTTTCGCTACGCTTTTGTGGTGGACCGCGGCGGGATGAAAGTTCTCGACGTTACGAATCTGAAGCAGCCGCGCGTGGTGGCGAATGCGGCGGTGGCGTTGGAAGATGCGCGGAACATTTATGTGGCGCGAACTTACGCGTACGTCGCTGCGGGGAAGCAGGGCATTGCGATTGTGGATGTGGAGCGGCCGGAGCAGCCCAGGCTCGAGCAGATGTTTTCTGCGGATGGAAAGATGAAGGATGTGCGCGACATTAAAATCGGAATGGTGGACGCTAGCGCGTTCGCGTTTGTGGCTGACGGCGCGAATGGACTGCGTGTGCTGCAAATATTGTCGCCGGAGGATTCGCCGAACGCCTATGGATTCAGTCCTCGACCGACTCCAAAACTGATTGCCACGTATCGGACGGCCGGACCCGCGTTGGCGATTTCGAAGGGCATCGACCGTGACCGTGCGGTTGATGAAAGCGGGAATCAGCTCGCGGTGTTTGGAAGACGCGGGGCACGTCCGCTGAATCGCGAGGAAGCGTCGAAACTTTATTTGCGCGATGGGAAGGCTTACACGGTTCCCGCTGAGCCGCCGAAATTACAAAACCAACCTTGAGTTACCCCCATAAAGAGACAAGCAGTCTTAAAGAGTTTTGGGGTTTGCCGAGATTGTTCAGGCAGTCTATTGCGCGAGTTTCCCTCAAAAAGCTCAGCCACCAACGGAATTTCGGCGCGGGGCTATACGATGAATCCGAAGCGCGTTTGCAGTTCGCGGGCGCCACGGTGAGTGATGCGCAGGGCGCGCGTGCCGCGGCGCCGCGCGATCCATCCTGCGTCGAGCATTCGCGAAAAGAGTGCTGCGCCTAGCGCGCCGGCCAGGTGCGGCTGGCGCTCGGTCCAGTCGAGGCAGCGGCGGGCGAAGGTTCGGCGAGTGCGGGCCAAGGCGAGTACGTCGATGCCTAGATCTGCGAACCACGCGGGGCCTTTTGGACCGAGTGTGTAATCTCGCGTGCCGGTGGTGCGGATCACTTTGAAATTTTGGAGGGCTTTCATAACTTCCACGGCGATGTGGCCAGCGAGATGGTCATAGCATGAGCGGGCGTGGGAAATTTCGATGTCTTCACGCGAGCGGAGCATGGCTGCCGGACGCGGCAAGGTTGCGATCGCGCCTAAAGCTTCCAATGCGTGGACTACTTCGGGGCTTGTAATCTTGTAATAGCGATGGCGACCGTCGTTTTGCGACAAAAGTAATCCGCCGTCAACTAGTTTCGACAAATGTGCACTGGCGGACTGTGCTGAAATGCCCGCAAGCCGGGCAAGTTCTCCCGCGGGAAGGCTGTTTCCATCGAGTAAGGAAATCAGAATGGCTGTTCGCGCAGGCTCGCCGATCAATTCGCCTACAGACGAAATCGGATAGGTCAGATTCATCGCTATATTCTAACGCCTCATTGGGAAGAACATTTCATTTATAAATGAAACGTCTTGTGTTCGCTTGCTCTATCCTCAGCGCTCAGGTCATGCAGCGCTATGGCATATAGCCATAAAAGAGCGGAGGCGGCTGATGATCACCATGTGCATTCGTTACACGATCGACCCATTCAAGCTGGAGGACTTCGAACGATACGCTCGGAATTGGCCGGAACCCATCAAGCGTTGTGGCGGGGAACTGCTGGGATACTTTTTGCCCACGAAATTTGCGGGACCCACTAATATTGCGCTCGCGTTGATAAGTTTTCGCGACCTGGCTGCTTATGAAAAATATCGCGCGGCGCTGTTGAAGGATCCTGGAGCAGCCGCTAATGTTGCCGACGCCGACAAATCGAAATGTATCCTGATTGAACACCGCTCATTCTTACAGTGCGTCCCGTAATGCGGTATGAAGCGAGGAGCGAAAAACGCGATCCCGAGAATATCGCGAACAGGTGGCAATTCATGAAGCAAATGCGGGAACAGAGGGCAGCGTCGGCAAAAGCGTGACTCCAGCGCGGGCGCGAGGTTTTACCTTCGTAACATATTTGAAAGTTGGACGGACGGCCGATTCAGGATCACTCTGAATTTGGCCGCCCGTCATTTCTGTTGGATGACGAGTTGGGTGAGCAGCGTCGAACGAAGGTTGGTCTGCCGTGCTTCAGTGAGCTTGGCCCCTGCAGATGTGAGGTAAAAAACGTCGATAGCAGTTTCGCCCTCGGTTTCAATCAAAGCAATTTCGATATTGCAGTTCTCGCGGGAGAAAATTGAGCTGATGCGGTGAAGAAGGCCGGGCTGATCCTGGGCGATGATTTCCACTAGAGTGCTGTGGGCTGAGCAGGTGTCGTCGAACTTCACACGCGTTTCAACTTTTATTTTCGGACCGCGACTCTTCTCCGAGCGCAGGCGGTTGCTTAGCATGCGATCGAGGTCCACTTTGCCGATCAAGACATCCTGAATGTTTTTTTGAAAGCGCTCCCACTCGGGCAAGTTCAGCTCCAGCGTTCGAAAGCGATCGGTAAAGTAAAACGTGTCCACAACCACGCCTGACTGGTTTGAAAATGCGGCAGCTTTCACGATGTTCATGCCCCATGCGGCCAGAACGCCGGCCATGGTGGCGAAAAGAGAAGGACGATCGCGGGTTACGAGAGTGAGTTCGTACCAGTGGCGGCCGCGGCGCAGACTTATTTGCACTGGATCTTTCGCCAGCTGTGCGGCCATTTCCAAATGCGCGAGAACTTCCGCGGCTGGATGAGTGAGCAGATAGCGTCGCGGAAGTCCTTCCAGAAAATCGTCCAGACGTTTGCCAACTTTCTGCGCGAGAGTGCCCAGATGCGCCATCACTTCGTCGTGCGCGTCCAGGTGCAGGCGCTGATCGAGGCTGCGGTTCAGGTGATTGGCGGAGGCAATGTAAAGCTGCCAGATATTTTCCGCTTTCCAGGGAGTAAGCGCTTCGGGATTGACGGCTTTAATATCCGCGTAGGTCAGCAGGCAGAGCATTTTCAACCGCTCGGGTGTTTCCACCCTTTCGGAAAACGCACGAACTGTTTCCGGATCAAAAATGTCGCGGCGCAAGGCGGCGCTCATTTCCAGATGGCGTCCGATGAGGAAAAGCACTGTTTCGCGGTCGGGTTCGTCGAGATCAAGGCGAACAATGGCCGCTTCGGCAATCTCCACGCTGGCGCGAACATGATCGGTTGATTTCGCGCCTTTTCCCACATCGTGTAACAACAGCGCCAGGTAGAGCAAATCGGGCTGTTCGAGCTCTTCAAGCAATTCAGCATAGCGCTGGTCCCATTTCGATTGGGACTGTCGGAGGGCGTGGAGATTGTCGATAGCCACGAAGGTATGCTCGTCGACGGTGAAACGATGCGAATAATCGCGCACTACCAAGGCATCGATGCGCGCAAATTCCGGCAACAATACGTTGAGCAGGCCCAACGAGTGCAACGCACGCAATGCATCGGCGGCATGCGGCGCAACGAGAATTTCCTGCAGCGGGTGCCACAGCTCAGCGCCAACCGGGGGATTCGCAGACAATGATGGCCGGGCGCGTTTGATCTGAAGCTCGGTGTTGTAGGTGAGCGGCAGCCCGTGGCGCGCCAGGAAATGGAACGCGCGAAGGACCAGATGGGGATCGTCGAGAGACGCAGGCTGGCGAAGGGCTAGCATCCCGTCCACAACCAGGAATTCCGCATTCGAAAGGCGCGAGCGTAATTGCTGGAACTGATCGTGAATGGACAGCCTTGCCGCGGGAACTTCCTCCAGCAAGCGGTTGCAAACGTGGTGAACTGTGCGCGCGTGTCCGAAGTAGATGCGCATCCAGTCGGGAGTGCTGAAAGGACCTGCGCTGCGCTCGTGGTTGCCGACAACTACGGGCGGGGAGTTTGTGACGCCGATCTTTCGCGCGGCGGAAGCATCCTGCGATTCCCAGGTAAGGGCATTATCGTCGCGATTTCTCCGGAGGTGCAGGAAACACCGAACGGAAATTAGAAATTTCAATGCGGCTTCAAACTGTGACTGAATGGAGACGGGAAGGACAGCATTTTCATTGGGCCAAACGTGATATCTCTCGATGGCCGCGAGAAGCGAAAGCCAGCTAACCACGTTGTAATCGCGTAGACCGCCGGGGCCGTCTTTGATATTTGGCTCCAGGTGAAAGACGGTTTCTCCAAATTTGGCGTGGCGGGCTCGCGTTAGTTCCGACAGGCCTTTGACGATCTGGCGAGATTCATGCGCGATCAGCTTCGGAATTACCTCATCGTGCAGGCGCGTGAAAAGCTTGCGATCGCCAATCAGATAACGGCAATCCAGCATTGAAATGGCGAACTCAGGATTGGCGGACTCAAATTGGCCGCATTCGGCGAGAGTGCGCGTGGCAGGGCTGAGCTTTAGCTGCAAGTCCCATAACTCTTGCGAGAATTTTCGAATGGGCTCTTTGAATTTTTGATCCGCGTTGCTTCCGCCGTGGAGAAAAAGCAGATCGACGTCCGAGAAAGGGAAGAGCCAGCGGCGGCCGTAACCTCCCAACGCCACAAGAGCTACATTCGCGGGCCCATCGGTGTCGGCTGAAACGAATTCCTTCCACAGACGCTCGATGATGGAATCGATGAGAGCGCTGCGGCCCAGAAGGAATGCGCGGCCGTCACCGCTGGCGGCAAATTGATGCTGAATGCGCGCGGATTCTTTCGCGGAAAAATCGCGAAGTTCAGCGGCTAGCGATGGGTTCGTCGACATGGAGAACTTGGGTCTCCTCCTGGCGCTACACTGCTCGTTGCGGCGATTGCGACCCTGCGCTCAACATTTGAACGGCATCTTCGGGATAGCCCAACATGCCAAATTCCGGCACGTCCAGGCCTTCCAGTTCCACTTCCTTGCTGACGCGCATCGAGCGCCACGCGTTCACGGCTTTAAAAACAACAAAGGTTGCGCCGAAAGCGTAAATCGCGAGCAGAGTAGCGCCGCCGAGTTGCACTACGAATTGCGACCAATCGCCGTGAAGCAGGCCGGTTACGCCCTGGCCGGTTTTCCCGAGATACGCCGCTGCGCCCACACCATTCCAGCCGACGCCGTAGGTACCATCGGCGAAAATTCCGAGAGAGACGGCGCCGAGCCAGCCACAATATCCGTGAACCGAAATCGCTCCGCAGGGATCATCGATCTTGAGAATTCGTTCATTGAACAGAACGCCCAAACAAACTAGAACGCCTGCAACCACTCCGATGATTACCGACGCAGTGGGGGATACGAACGCGCACGGAGCGGTGATGGCGACGAGGCCTGCGAGCATTCCGTTGCAAGCCATGGTGATATCGGGCTTTCCGAAAAGCCGGTACCACAGCAGCATTGCGGCCGCAGATCCTGCAACCGCGGCTAGATTCGTGTTTACCGCTACGACGGCGATGCGCAGATCAGTAGCGCCGAGAGTCGAGCCTGGATTAAACCCCATCCATCCGAACAGAAGTACGAATGTTCCGGTGACGACGAAGACAATGTTGGAGGCAGGAAACGCGCGCGGTTTTCCGTCAGGACCATATTTGAACAGACGCGGACCGAGGATTAGCGCTAGGGCCATCGCGCAGAAACCTCCAACGGAGTGAACCACAGAGGAGCCGGCGAAATCCACGTAGCCGTGACCGAGATGCATGCTTAAGCCGAGTTGCGAAAGCCATCCGCCACCCCAAACCCAACAGCCGGAAATGGGGTAGAGCAAGCCGCCAATAAACAATTCGCAAAGGAGAAAGGCCCAGAAAGTGATGCGCTCGCAAATCGCGCCGACGATGATGTAGCCGGCGGTCTCCATGAACACGACTTCGAAAAGCGTGAGGCAATTGCTGCCGGCGTCGTACGCTGGGCCGGTGAGAAAAAATCCTTTGCCGCCGAGGAATCCCCACTGGCCGCCGCCGATCAGAAAATGATTAAGAGTTGGCGCGCCGCCAATATTTGCGGGAGATGCATTTACTGCGATGGCGCCGAATTGGAAGGCGTAGCCGACCGCGTAATAAGCGAGAAAAGCGAAAACATACGCGGTGAAGTTCAACATCATAAGATGTGCGGCGTTCTTCTTGCGCACAAGTCCGCAAGTGAGCAGCGCGAAGCCGGCTTGCATGAAGAGAACGAGATAGCCGGTAAGCAAAGTCCATGAGAAGTTTGAGCCGATGCGGTCGTGGCCGACTCCGTCAGCGAGCTTCAGCGCGAGCGGCTCGCGCGCAGCCTGGGCTTGAAATTCGTCGAAAGCTTTTTTGTTCCTGGCGTAATCGGGCGAAGTGGTGTCCGTCGGCTTGGGCACCATGAAGGGGTTGCCGGCCGCGTCAGAGACGGAATTCTTGTCGCCGGTCGCGGTGCCGGCGGGATCGGGCTGCGGCGCCTGGTCCGCGAAAGCGGCGCACATGGATCCGGAAAGGATTTGCGCCAAGAACAAAACAAGGAGTGCCTTGGAAATGGCGACTGAACCGCGACTGCGTTGAATCAATGAAAAGCGCATTTGGGAGCTCCTTTTGCGACAGTCGAATGATTTGCAATTTTTCGCGATCGATAATTAGATTGCGCCGGGCCCGCGCTCTCCGGTGCGAATGCGAATTACGTCGTCCAAAGACGACACGAAAATCTTGCCGTCGCCGATCACGCCTGTTCGGGCGCCTTCGATGATGGCTTCCACCACCGGTTCGACGAGATCTTCAGCGACCGCAATGGTCACAAAGATTTTCGGCAGGAAGTCCACGGTGTATTCGGAGCCACGATAGGTTTCGGTATGGCCTTTTTGGCGGCCGAATCCGCGGACTTCGGAAACGGTCAAGCCGGTTATGCCCAGTGCGTTCACGCGCTGCTTTACTTCATCAAGCTGCGAAGGCCTGATTACGGCGTCAATGCGTTTCATTTGTGGCGCTCCTTATTGCAACTTGTGCGGAAACGGATGCACTTACAAACGTGTTGCACGTGTGAATATAGCCGAGAAATATTTTCGACCGGATTGGATTTTCTTTGTAGGCGAGATGATTGTCTATCTGTGGAGTAAAGTAAAATTCGAGGGCGTGCGTCATCGCTCGAGCTGTTTGGCGAGTGGTTTGAAGGAAAAGGTTGTGCATTCCTGGTCTGGCTCGAGTTGGCATATCGATTGGGCGACCGTTCGCTAGCGGCGACGGTCAGCTCTTGCTATGTATCCTCCACAGATCCATCTGTGATGGCGCCAATGCTGCTGCTTGATACCAGGCGAACATATTTTGACAAGACGCCGCTGGTATAGCGCGGTCTTGGCTTTACCCACGCAGCTCGGCGGCGCGCAAATTCGTCGGGCGAAATATTCAGTTGCAACAGTCGCACAGTCGCATCAATGGTGATGGAGTCTCCTTCTTTCACTAGCGCGATGCCACCGCCCACTGCGGCTTCGGGAGCGACGTGACCCACCACCATGCCGTGAGTGCCGCCGGAAAAACGTCCATCGGTTATCAGTCCCACGGAATCGCCGAGGCCGGCGCCGATGAGCGCCGCAGTGGGAGCGAGCATCTCGCGCATTCCTGGGCCGCCCTTGGGGCCTTCATAGCGAATCACGATGACGTCGCCGGGCTTGATACGGTTTGCGAGAATCGCTGCAAGGCATTCTTCTTCCGAGTCGAATACACGCGCTGGGCCGTTTATTTTCGTGCTTTTAATACCCGAGATTTTGGCCACGGCGCCTTCGCTTGCGAGGTTTCCTTTGAGAATGGTGAGATGTCCGCTCGGATAGACCGGCTTGTTCCACGGATGGATCACATCCTGATTCTTTGGGGGCTCGGCCGGGATTTTTTCGAGGCGTTCGGCAATCGTTTTGCCTTCTACCGTCAGCGCGTCGCCGTGGATTACTCCGTGGTCCAGCAGAATTTTCATTACTTGCGGTATTCCGCCGGCGGCGTGGAAATCAGTGATCACGTACTTACCGGAAGGTTTTAAATCGCAAAGGACCGGGACGAGGGGCCGGATGCGCTCGAAATCGTCCAGCGACAGAGGAACGCGCGCGGCTTGCGCGATGGCCAGCAAATGCAGGACGGCGTTCGTAGATCCGCCGGTCGCCATCACAACCGCGATTGCATTCTCGAAGGCTTGGCGCGTCAAAAGTTGCTGGGGAAGAATCTGCTGGCGAACGGCATCGGAGAGGACGCGCGCTGACTCGGCGGTACTTTGCATCTTCTCATCTTCTCCTGCGGTCATTGTGGAGGAGTAAGGCATGCTGAGCCCCATGGCCTCGATCGCGGATGACATGGTGTTGGCCGTGTACATTCCTCCGCAGGAACCAACGCCGGGGCAGGAATGTTTTTCGACTTCGTGCAATTCGCGGTCGCTCATTTTTCCAGCGCTATGTCGTCCGACGGCTTCAAACGCGCTGACGACAGTGAGGTCTTTACCTTCGAAATGGCCGGGCTTCGTGGTGCCGCCATAAACAAAAATTGCGGGAATGTTTAGTCGCGCGATGGCGATCATCGCACCCGGCATATTTTTGTCGCAGCCGCCGATGGCTAGCACGCCATCCATGCGCTGCGCGTTGCAGACGGTTTCAATCGAATCGGCAATCACCTCCCGCGAAACCAGGGAATATTTCATTCCTTCGGTGCCCATGGAAATGCCGTCGCTCACGGTAATGGTCCCGAAGACCTGCGGCATGGTTTTTTGTTTTCGAAGGACTTCTGCGGCGCGTATGGCGAGGTCGTTCAGACTGGCGTTACAGGGAGTGATGTTGCTATAGGCGTTGGCAATGCCGATGATCGGCTTTTCAAAGTCGCCGTCGCGAAAGCCGACAGCGCGAAGCATGGCGCGGTTCGGAGTGCGCTCGACGCCATTCGTTATCGCGCTGCTTCTGCTATTCGAACGATTCATTTGCTGCTAGTGGTCATGGCCGATGCGGCGATTTCCTCAGACACAGGCTGTTCTGTCGAAACGGTCACGGGGTCAAGGAACGGCATTTTTGCCCGAAGCTCGGCGCCAACTTGTTCGATCAATTGCTGCTGCTCTTTCTGCCTCTGCGCGTTAAAGTTTTTGCGTCCTGATTCGTTCTCGGCGATCCACTTACGAGCAAATTCACCATTCTGAATTTGTTTCAACATTTCTCGCATGGTATCGCGCGTTTTGCTGGTGATGATCTGCGGTCCGCCCGTGTAATCGCCATACTCGGCGGTGTCGCTCACGGAGTAACGCATGTAATTGAGGCCGCCGCGGTACATCAGATCAACAATTAATTTCAGCTCGTGAAGGCATTCGAAATAGGCGATCTCTGGCTGGTAACCAGCTTCTACCAGCGTTTCGAATCCGGCTTTCACCAGTGCGCTCACGCCGCCGCAAAGCACAGCTTGCTCTCCGAAGAGATCGGTTTCCGTTTCTTCGGTGAATGTCGTCTCAATTACGCCGGCTCGCGTGGCACCAATGGCCTTAGCGTAAGAGAGAGCAAATTTCTTGGCCGAACCTGTTGCGTCCTGATGAACGGCCAGCAATGCGGGCGTGCCGCCACCTTCGACAAATACTTCGCGGACGCGGTGTCCCGGCGCTTTCGGCGCCACCATGGTCACGTCGATGTCGGTAGGAATATCAATCGTTCCGTATCGAATATTGAATCCGTGCGCGAACATCAGCATTTTGCCGGCCGAAAGATGCGGAGCAATTTCCCGTTTGTATATGCCCGGCTGCGCGGTATCGGGCGCGAGGATCATAATCACGTCGCTCGCGGCGGCTGCTTGCGCCACGGAAAAGAGCGGCAGTCCGGCCTTTTTTACTTTTTCCCAGGATTGACTGGTAGCGTGCAATCCGACACATACGTCACAGCCGCTATCGCGCAGATTCAGCGCATGGGCGTGGCCTTGCGAGCCATATCCAATAATCGCAATCCTCTTGGCCTGAATCAGCGCCAGATCCGCATCATTGTCGTGATAAATCTTCGCCATTTTTGTCTCCTAGGGTCGTTCGATATGGATTTTATTAAACCGATTGCGATGCTTCCTCTTCCAACAGCAAATCGCTTCGTCCGGCAGAGTGGCCATTCGCCGGACGTCTTGTTCCACGCGACATGACCACTTGTCCCGTTCTCGCCATTTCCAGAATTCCAAATGGGCGAAGAACTCCGACCAGCGCGTCCACTTTGTCTTCGGTACCGGTGATTTCGATCACGAGAGATTCGTTGGCCAAGTCCACCACCCGCGCCCGGAAAACACGCGCAATCTCCATCAGGCGGTAACGTGATTCGTCGTTCGCGGCGACCTTGATAAAGGCCAGACTTCGCGCAATTACGGGAATGTGGGTGACATCTTCGACGGATAGCACCGGAGCCAACTTATAAAGATTTGCTTCCACTCGATGCGCCGCGCCTTCGCTAATCCCGGCGACAATGGTCATTCGCGAGATGCCCGGGCGTTCCGTGTGGCCGACGGTGAGCGATTCGATGTTGTAAGCCCGACGGCGAAACAGGGATGCCACGCGATTCAACACGCCCGGCTGGTTTTCCACGTAGAGCACGAAAGAGTGCAGTTTCTGTTGTTCAGACATCGGTTGCCCTCTCGACCAGTGGGTTCGGCCGGCGAATCATCGCGTGCAAGTCCGCTCCGGCCGGAACCATCGGAAACACGGAATCTTCCTGTTCAACCTGAAAATCGATTAAAGCTGGCCCGCGATGTTGTCGGGCTGCGCGCAATGTGGGAATCACGTCGGGCCGCGTGTTAACCGTAAAGGCAGGGATGCCGAAGGCTTCCGCGAGCTTCTGAAAATTGGGGCTTAACAGGGGAGTGGAAGAATAGCGGCCGTCGTAGAAGAATTCCTGCCACTGCCGAACCATGCCCAGGTAACCGTTATTCACGATGGCGATTTTGATTTCAATTTTTTCCTGAACGATGGTGGCAAGTTCCGCCATAGTCATCTGAAAACCGCCGTCTCCGGCCACCACCCAAACTTCGGCCTGCGGATTCGCAAACTTCGCGCCGATGGCCGCCGGAAGCGCGAAGCCCATGGTGCCCAATCCGCCTGAAGTGATCAGCGTCCGCGGCTTTTCGTGCCGGTAGTATTGGGCTTCCCACATCTGATGCTGGCCCACGTCGGTGACGATGATGGCGTCGCCGTTCGTCTCACGCCACAATTCGTGAATCACATGCGCGGCATAAAGGTGCCCGTCGTCCGGCAGGCTCTGAATGTCTCGCACCGCGGAGTCTTGCTTCGATTCGTCGATACGAGAGAGCCAGTCCGAGCGGTCCGCTCTTTTCACGCCCGGAAGTAATTGCGGCAGCAGCTCGCGAAGATCGCCGATCAAGGGGACGTCCACGTGGACGTTCTTATTTATCTCGGCTCGGTCAATCTCGATGTGGATTTTCTTCGCCGTCGGGGCATACGTCTTCAAATTTCCTGTCACGCGGTCATCGAAGCGCATCCCCAAAGCGATCAGCAAGTCGGATTCCTGTATGGCTTTGTTCACCCAGGCCTCGCCGTGCATGCCCATCATTCCGAGACACAGAGGATGCGAAGCAGGGAAGGCGCCAATCCCGAGAAGAGTGAGTGCCACGGGCGCGCATGCCGCCTCTGCGAACGCCAGAACTTCTTGCTCGGAGCCGGACAGGATGATCCCGTGGCCTGCGAGGATTACCGGACGCTTGGCCTGGTTGATTAGTTCCAAAGCCTGCGCCAATTGCGTTTTGTTGTAGAAAGGCCCGCGCACGAAGTGCCCGCGTTGTGGCGCGGCGGCTTCCCAATCAAACTCGCAGGAGCCGTTCTGCGCATCTTTGGTGATGTCCACGAGCACGGGACCGGGGCGGCTGGAACTTGCAATTTGAAAAGCCTCGCGCAGACTCGGAGCGATATCTTGCGCGCGCGTAACCAGATAATTGTGTTTCGTAATCGGCAAAGTGATGCCAGTGATGTCCGTCTCCTGGAAGGCGTCGCTGCCGATGAGTTTGCTTCCCACTTGGCCGGTGATGCAGACGATTGGAGACGAATCCATCATGGCGGTGGCGATTCCGGTTACCATATTCGTTGCGCCCGGACCGGACGTCGCCAGCGCAACACCAACGCGCCCGCTGGCCCGCGCGTATCCATCGGCCATATGTGTCGCGCCCTGCTCATGCCGGACGAGGACGTGATGGACTTTGTAGCGCGTCATGGCGTCATACGCCGGCAGGATCGCGCCGCCGGGATAGCCGAAAACATATTCCACGCCCAGGCGCTCCAGGCATTCCCATATAATTTCCGCTCCGCTCTTCTTAGTTTTCTGCATGACGAACCCTAAACTCCCCACAGATATTGATCCGCATCGTATGGAACAGTCCGCTCTTCAGCGGTGGCGTGGTCGTGCTGCGGCACGGTGCAAATATCCATGGCCAGAGTGTCCTCCAGAGCGAGAGCGGAATGCTCCACGCGCGCGGGAATAGAAAGCATCTGGTTCGCGCGCACGGTAAATTCCTGGCCTTTCATTTGGAAACGCCAAGCGCCGCGAAGAACGAGAATGGCTTGCTCGTGATCGTGGCTGTGGGGAAGCTCGGAGGTACCCTTCTGCGCTTCGACCATGGCGACGGTCATGTTCTTGTTGGTGAGCAATTTCTCCCGGTTGTAGCGCGATACATTCTTCGCTGCACTGAAATCGGAAAACTTCATTTTGAGCTCCCTTGGCCTTGAACTTTTGGCTCCAAAAACCAAGAGGCCGTTATCCCTTTCGGGTAACGGCCTCTTGGGGTTTGAACTTTCTTTCCGCCCCGGCCGCTACCCGCTCCTAAGCAGAATATTTACTCGTACAAGTACTACTCCCACCACGATGGTGAGCTGAATTAAACGAGACACGGCAAGCGGCAACCTTACGAAATAGGACGGCACACACGGGCCCTTGCCGGAGACCGTAAGCCCTCGCATTTTGTTATTCCGTCCCATTGTGAATAGGACTAAGTAACACGTTGTTTCGAACGCGGTCAAATAAGACTTATTTATCGATGCTATTCGTTCTGGCTATGCATCGCCGGCGAAAAAGGGAGGGGTTGCGGCCGACATCTAGCTAACGGCTCGACTGTCTGGAAAATTTCTACGGCTTGGGGCGCGGAAACTCTTCGACGTGAAACTCGCCTTTGCGACCAAAGTAAATAACCCGCTTGCCGGCAAGAAAGGCCCAATAAGCGATCACGCCCGCTGCGACCGAGCGCTTTACAAACTCGGGATAACGAATCGTATCTGCTTGAGCGCCGCGGATGGCCGCCACAACCTCAGAAGGAGAGAACTCCAGAGCAATCTGTGCGGACGCCAGCGTCATTTTTTCGGAATGCGTCTTGCCATCGGACATGTAGAAAGTCTCTTCTCGAGCGGCAAGATCGCAGAAGTAAGAGTCGACACCGGCGTCGAGAAGCCTGCGCACAACCTCCGGGAAGATGAGCTTTCCCGCCTGCGTTTCCGCCATGACTTCTCGCATTACGTCAGTATTCATAAAGCTCTCCTCGCGTGGACGCGGAACTCCGACGCGATTCTATTCTCACAAAAGCGTTTGACGGTCTAGGCCGCCCGAAGATTTTAGCGGATTTCAATCAGGAATAAAGACTTTGGCGGCAAAGTAAGGTCAATCGTCCCGTTCTTGATTTTCTCGGTGTGCGGGGGCGGCAATTCGGCAGCCTTCTTGAGTTCTGCATATTGTTGAATCGTTGGAGATACGGGATCGCCCATTGCGTGATATGCAGGAAGCGGCGAACCTATTTCGGCATCAACTTCGCTGATCTCCGCCTGGCGATCTGATTTCAACTGCTTTAGATGAATCTCCATATTCACAATGTGGCCGGGATCGTCCGGCAGTGAGTAGTTCCACACGGCTAACGCAAGCGAACCGTCGGCGCGTCGGGTAACCAGCATGGAATCGGAAGCTACGTCGATTCTTTGATCGCCCAGGTGATGCATCAGTTTGAAGGCGTTGAAGGCTGGCTTGGGAATGCCTCCCTCGGCCAGCAAGCCGTACCCGCCGTAGAAGGGTTTTTTGATTACGCCTTGTTCTTCGAAAACATCCGAAAACGTCCAGTAGCTCATTATGTTCACAAGCCCATCGCACTGGCGAATGGTGTCGCCCAGCCAGGGGCCCATGAACGCAGTGTCTTCCACTTCGGGGTTGTTATCGTAAACCGCGTTCACTTCAGACCAGATCAGCGGAAGATCGGGCTTGGCGGAAGATTTGATCTGATTGTGAACTTTGTCCACGGCGCTACAGATCATTTTGTTCAGCGGGACGGGCTGATGGTTGCCAAAAACGTCGTGCGAAGTGTCATTGCCGTACACGTGCGTGGAGACAAAATCCACCGGGACGTTATTATCGGCGCAGTGGCGGATGAAGCGATTGACCCAGGCAGCCTGAGCCGTCGCTGGCCCGCCCACGCGGAGGCGAGGGCTTACGCTTTTCAGCGCGGCAGCAGTGACGTCGTACAAATGGTAATAGGTGGCTTCTTTAGGATCGCCGGTCCAGAAATCGATGTTGGGTTCATTCCAAACTTCGAAATACCATTGGGAAACTTCTGCGATCCCGTAGCGATCGACCAGATGTTCTGCGAAGGCTGCAATCATTGCGGACCAGCGATTGTAATCCTCGGGCGGCGAGACATTTTGCTTGTACCAAAAGGCGTGCAGATTATTCGCCGCCGCGAGTTTCTTGGGCATGAAACTCAGCTCCACAAACGGCCGCACATGGTTCTGCAGCAGCCCGTCGTAGATTTGATCGACGTAGGAGAAGTTGTAAATCGGATTTCCCGCCGCGTCTTCGTCGTAGAATCCGACTTCATCGTGGAAAATCGCGTGAAAGCGAACGTACTGAAAATCGGTGATCGATTTAACTTCGCTCAAATCATCGCGATAGCTCTGGCGCAGACTGAGTATGGCGCGACCGGAGCCGAACATTTGCTCCCAAAAATGAGGGAAGGGATGGGAAGGGGCCTGAGCGTCCACCTCAATTACTTCGGGCGGAGGATTGTCTTGGGCACTTACGCGAGGAACATGAGCGCATAAAAGCAACACGCCCAGCCGGCACGCGTAACAGAATGTTTTTTTCACGGAAGTTTCCCCAGCATAAAGCTCCGCTGGATGAGGGTAATTGTAGCATTGCTCTCACGCCCGCGGTCGCTAGCGTGTCAGTTAGAAAACGAAGCGGCCTTGTAGTCGATCACGCGTCCGGCAAGTCCACTCGTCGCGATTCCGAAGTTTGGATGGCGATGGGTGTGCACAGCCGCGGGTTTGCCACGCAATTGTCTCCGTAGGACACCTGGTAATTTGCGAGGGGATCATCGGTATCTAGAATTTTCCGCGGAAGCAAACGGAAATCATGCCGGAGCCGCGCGCTTCGCTGATTTGACCGCGTCGCGCGCATCAGCTATTATGTTTTCGCGGGGTGGAGCAGCCTGGTAGCTCGTCGGGCTCATAACGCGCCAAACGCCAACCGGCTCTGCCGGATTCAAACGACTTAGCCCTTCTTCTCAGCCGTAAAAACCTCTCAAAACGGGATATTCTGGGCACTTAACGGGCACCTGAAAATTGGAGAAGAGCACCTGCCTTGTGAGCAGGTACTCCTTAGCCAAACTACACATTCACACTCAGAGCTTCTCTTCATTCAAAGACCAACTACACTGCTAGGTGGCTTCTGAGGTGTGTTCCGAGCAGGGTACGAGTTGCCCCAGAATTAGTCATTGGTTTCGAACAACCCCGTTTCGGGCCAACTTCCGAGTTGCCGACCATCCAGGAGTCGGCCAGACCACTCAATACAAGGGCGTTTGTTCACAGGTGCCGTCGGGCACTATTCATAAGACTGAACGGGTCTTTGCACAAATACCGCTTGGTCTTTGTTTCTTGCCCACCAATCTTTCCACTTCTGGATGTTTTCGGGAGTCGCAGGGGCGCTGGACAGTAATGGAGGATTTTTCACCATGAGCGCGAGCACACCGGTGAGACAAGCGTGATAGCGCTCTGTAAGACAATTTTCACGGTCAATTTCGACCGCCATGGGCGTTACTGTCCAGATGGGCTTCCAGGGTATTTCACCGCTGCCGTCGCAATAGATGGACTGTCCGCATGCCTTGGATCGCGCCCTTTCCACGACTTCGTCGGGAACACTTAGGGCGTTGACGAGAGCAGCGACCGCGGGCTTGCCGCCCAGGAATTGGAGCTTGCGGACCGATTCATAAGCGAAGGCGCCACCGAGTTCGGATACGATGCGATCGAACATCTCTTGGTCGCCAAGTTGCGCCAGTGCGACCTGAACATTTCCCTGAATGAGCGACCAATGCCTGAGGTTGCTGAATGGCACAGACCGCACAAATCCCATGAGAGCGTTCTGCGTCGGCGACGGGAATTGGCGAAGGATGGATGCTGCTGAGTTGTCCCCTGACGCAGCGATTGCCAGGATTGCGTCGGGATAGCCCCACTCGACTCTGCGGGCCAAACATCGGAGGTACGGGTCGGAAACATTGGGATAGACAGGAAAGGTGAGTTTTTGTCCTTCGTATTTTGCGAGATAGTCCTTCCACTGCGCGATGCCGGCAGGCGAGTAATCGGCTGTGGGAAGGCCGGGAACACGGCGCCTGCGGCGAATCGAGTCGATGGCTTGAAGAAACCAATCGCGTTCGTCCACTTCGTAATCGCCGAAATCGTGAACCATCGCCAGATCCTGCGCGTGGTCGACGAGATAGTGGATGAGAGCGAGAAGAGCGCCATCATCTCCGATGAAACTTAGGGATGCGAATGCGTTTTGAGGTGTTTGCGGGCGGCTCAATTGAGCGTCGAGCAAACTCCGAGAGTCTTTGTCGCCCAACTTGGCGAGCGCGTCGCGCGACGCGGCCACCCATTGTGGACAGCGACTCCCCGGCAGGCTATCTAGCGGCCAAGCAGCAATCTTGCGGAGCGCTGGAGTAGCATCGTCACCGGCGACGGACGCGAGAGCGTAAAGGTCAAACGTCCAAGGTACTTCGTTCCTTTCGCAATAGCCCTGAAGCCGGTCGAGCAAAGCGGCGGCATGTGGAGGGTTATCGTCCTCACAAGTCTGCGAAAACGTCGACACCGAAACCATCGGCACAATTGCAATAGCTGCAATAGCGACGCGAATCCAAACACCAATGCCTCTTGAGCCAGAAGGTCGCATCCTGTGCCTCCCGTTGGTCGTCCGAGCTGCCATGACTCAGTGTAGTTGGAACGGAAGCAATTGAGATTTATTGTCACCTTCGTTTGCGCAAAGATTCAAGCATCTCTGGCCTAGATCCCGATTAGGCGGCTTGTAGGACGTGATCGCGATTGCTTCCGGTTGACGGGCAACCCGGAAGTAATACGTTGGTCGCTCGGAATTTTGGGGCACTAAACGGGCACCTGAAAGCGCAGAAGAGCGCCTAGTCGCGTAATATCAACGCGAGGCGTGGAGGAGCCGAATAGCTCGTCGGGCAAGGATAACGACAGCCCTGCAAACGGGCATTAATGAAAAATCTAAGTTGTGTGTTATGATGCTTCTGCGGGGTGGAGCAGCCTGGTAGCTCGTCGGGCTCATAACCCGGAGGTCGTTGGTTCAAATCCAACCCCCGCAACCA
>Ga0209007_1000061_pt1 | contig 69738 bp, 66 predicted proteins | sample JacPinW_OM1H0_O2_FD_187961 | JGI IMG/M metagenome (GOLD analysis project Ga0209007, IMG submission 187961) | Forest soil microbial communities from Algoma, Ontario, Canada - Jack Pine, Ontario site 1_JW_OM1H0_O2 (SPAdes) (version 2) | ecosystem: Environmental > Terrestrial > Soil > Boreal... | reverse complement strand
TTCACCCGAAGTCGATTCGACCGTGGTTCCACTGCCCGGAGTAAAAACGCTGCTGGGCGCTCCCTGCGATCCCATCCGCGACACGATTGGCGCGTCGGCGTGGAATGCCAGCTTCGAAAACATCCAGTGCTACGACGCAATCAAGGTGTACGCACTGCTGAACCAGATTGCCGGCAAAACGCATTCGGGTGCACCCGCGGTCGTGCCCGCAGTCTTCGGCATGAACTTCCAGTCCGTATACGTAGGACAATCGACCAACGAGACGGGCGTGGCCGTGGGCGGCTACCAGAATGCGGCGGCATTGCCCAGCGCTCCGTTGCTGGGGGAAGTCGAATACGTCGACGCCGCGATTGGTGAGATCGTCGCTGCGCTCAAGGCTGCTGGCATCTACAACAACACCCTCGTCATTATCACGGCCAAGCATGGTGACTCGCCGATCGACCCGACCCGCTACGTGGCCAACGGCACCAACACGCCGGCAACGCTGCTGGGGAACATGATTCCGCCCTCGGAGTCACCGCTGACCCCGGGCGGCATTGGCGCCACCGAAGACGACGTCTCCGTGCTCTGGCTGAAAAAAGGTGTGAGCGTGACCGCAGCCGTGGATCTGCTGGAAAACAATGCGGCGGCGATTGGCATGGGCGAGATCTATTACGGCCCCAGCCTGGCGCTCAACTACAACGTTGGCGGCCTTGAGCCGGGTGAGGATCCCCGGACGCCGGACATCATCGTGACCCCGAACGTGGGCATGACCTACTCGGGCAACCCGACGATGATCGGCGATCACGGCGGCTTCGCGCATGACGATACCAATGTCATCATGCTAGTAGCGAACCCATCCTTTACGGCGCAGACAGTCTCGTCCGTAGCCACAACCCGGCAAGTCGCACCCACCATCGTGAAGACGTTGGGCCTCAATCCCTCAGCGCTGGACGCAGTCCAAGCCGAAGGCACCCCAGTGCTGCCCGAGGTTGCGGCTCAGCTAGCAAAGTAAAGTAGCCGTTAGTAAAAAAAGAGGGGCCGCGCAAGCGGCTCCTCTTCGCTTATGGAACCCACACCCCGTCCCTGGCAAACTGAGGAAGGCACAAAAAAGCTGACCGAAGCAGCGTCGCTTCGGTCAGCTACAAGTCTCAGTATTCATTGTTCCGTTGCAACTACTGCTTGTTGTCTTCTCTGGCTTCCGCAACGCGGGACTGGTGTCCTGCTTCGGACACAGCCTTCACAAACGCGTCGGCCCGTCAAAAAACGCAGTTCACCGAGTTTCACCATGCGAGTCGAAGTTCCATTGGATTGTGAGCAATCCTGCACAGCATCTCAGCCCCTGACCTGTCATGGTTGACTTGCAGAAATGGAAGACGGTTCTCGATTAACCGGGTGGTTGATTTGTGACGAGATCATTCCTCGCGTGGCCGAAAGAGCGGAGGTAAATCGATGGCGCTTCGCGATCGTTTTCGTAAGGAGATTGCCGTCTTCGCTGATTTGTTCGCAAAGCTGATCTCGATTCGTAAGCCTGCGGCTCCAAAGTTCCGATCGCAAAGAATGTGCCCTTTCTGCAGTCTCATTACGCCGCGATCCGGACCAGTTTGTTTGGAATGCGGCAAGTCGTTTGGAAACGGCTAGTTGAGCGAAGAAACAAGATTTCAGGATGCAGAGATGAGTGCTTAAGGAGAAACAAATATGCTTTGGACAATTTTTGTTGTGCTTCTGATTCTTTGGCTTCTCGGTTTCAGTCTCCACGTGGCCGGCGGTCTGATTCATATATTGCTGGTGGTAGCGTTGGTGGTCTTGGTGATCAACCTGATGAGCGGCCGGCGCGCAGTCTAGAGAAAGTATTTCGAAAAACGCAGCATAGCTGTAGGGTCGATCTCCCCGGCCCGCGATTCTATTAATGTTGGAAGAGAGCGCGAAGGCTGCGGCTCGTGGAGGACATCACTACGCGCAGAGCCGTCTGGCCATTCTTCATTCCTTTGCCGAAAAGGGCTCCCTAAGGGTTAGGCGCCATTTTGGTTCGCGGCTGGCGCTTTCCTTCGCGATTCTGGGCTGGCTTCACATTCAATACAAAGTGAACGGCTGCCCACAGGAAATGAGCGCCGTCGGACCTGGTGACCAGTGCGTCGACCGACTTCAAAGCGTCATAAGGCAATTCCAGATCGTCCGCTACCATGACGATGGGAATCGTCGGGCGAACCCGCTTGATCTCATTTGCAACCACTGCGCCGTCCAACAGTCCGAGGTGGTAATCGAGCACAATCGCATCCACGGGCTGGGAGGCAAACAATCGTAAACCATCGTGGCCATTGGTTGCGGTCAACAGTCGGTACCCATTCTCCTGCAATGAACACAATTGCGCCGGATCCCGGTGTATGCACAGGAGAGTTGGGTTGGTCGCCATGATTGTCCAGTTATAGGGTATGGCTTTCTAAGAATCTGCTCAAAATTGCTCACGAGTGGCGGCGGCAGCGGGCATGGCGAGAGAGCTTCTTCAGTCTGGGGAAATGAGCAAAATTGACCAGAAGCCCCGTCGTGAAGACCTTACGATTTGACAGATGTCTTACGGCAGGAGGAAACCCATGCGAAAACACTATCTTCACTTGTCAGCCTATCTTTGCGACACGTGCGCCGGCCCGGTTATTACTGGGTCAATTGCAGTTCGCGAAAACGAAATATCGAAAGAGACTGACATAAGAGCTGTGGGAGCAGCGATATGCCTGTCGTGCGGCCATCGCCAAAGTGGACCCACCGAACCGGGGCGTACTTGTCATTTGTTACCGATCGAATGGGATCCAGTGAGCGCGAGCGGAGCGGGCCATCTGGCGACCGAACTCGTGGAGGCGCTCAATCGTGTAGAACTACATTGAGCAGCGAGCTATGCACCTGCAAAGCACCTTCGGTCCCTCCGGCATAATTAATGAAACCCATTTTGCGGAACCGGTTCATGAAAAAACTCACCCGCGAACGAGTGGTTCCGACCATCGCAGCCAAGGTCTCCTGACTGATCTTCGGCACCACGGTTTCAGGAATCCCTTCCTTGCCAAAATGAGCCAGTAACAAAAGGACACGCGCCAACCTTTTTTCGCTGGAATTGAACAGTTGGTCGACCAAGTCCTCTTCGTAGCGGATGTTACGGGCCAGCAGGTACGCCACGAACATATCGGAAAACGCGTGTTCTCGGTGCAAGGCCTCCATCATCGCCTTCTTTTCCACCCGTAGAAGGTCGCAATCCGTCATGGCCGCAGCCGACCCCATCCGCAGAACCTGGCCTGCCAGGGACCCCTCGCCAAAGAAATTCCGCTCGCCCACAATGGCGATCGTCGCTTCCTTGCCCGCCTGCGATACGACGGTGAGCCGCACTTTGCCCTTCTGGATGTAAAAAACGGAATCCGCGTCGTCCCCTTGCGCGAAAATCGCTTGCTTTTTTGGCACAGACAAAATCTTCCTGCCATCGCCGATCGTCGCAAGGAAGGTATCGGGGTCGAATCCGCGGTTTGCATTTACGGCCGCAGATGGTTTCATAGAAGAATTATATGTCTTTGCAGGGGTCTGGAAGTGAGCAATTTTGCACACTACCGCCCGAGAACCCGAAAGGTCCCGTGGTGTGTTTTTCTCTACTTTTCCAAGGCCGCCAGCCGTCGGTCCCGATGGGGTGAGGTGCGCGGCTGGCCAGTACTGAGTTCGCATTTTTCGCCGATTTTAGCTCCACAGGTAGGGCAACGAACGGCCAGGGTCAGATCTTTTACGGCTTTCATGGACGCATAATGCATCATTAGCTACTCCCACACTGGTCAATTCTGACCAGTCCGAGAATCAATCTTGTTCAATACTGACGAGAGGCAGGTTTTGCATTGCCGCAGCGATAGCTTGCCTCCCACCATGAAGTGTGGTCTATCGCAATTTCTTGCTCCCAAGTCAGGCACACATGTCGCTCCCCAATACGTTGTTCCCCAAGCACACCCTGGAGGTCGTTAGTTCCCACCGGCGCGTGCGGGACGTGGTTCCAGTCGTCCGAGCCTACGCTAAATCAAAGCCCTCTCTGCCCAGCCGAATTGCAGTGATCGGCAACTATCTTCCCCGCCACTGCGGCATCGCCACGTTCACCACCGACCTGTGCGAGGCTATCGCCACAGAATATGGGGCCGCTCGCTTGATGGCGCTCCCGGTGAACGATACCGACCAGGGATACGACTATCCCTCGCGGGTGCGATGGTCGCTGGCTCAGGACGATTTGGCCTCATACCGGGAAGCTGCCGAATTTCTGAACTTCAACAACATCGACATGGTGTGTCTCCAGCACGAATATGGAATCTTTGGAGGCGAGGCGGGAAGCCACATTCTGCATTTGCTGCGCAGCCTGAAGATGCCCGTAGTCACCACACTGCATACGGTTCTGCGCGAACCCAATCCCAACCAACTGGCGGTGATGGAAGAAATCGCAGAGTTGTCGGATCGTCTGATTGTCATGAGCCAGTTGTCTTCCCAGTTTCTGCAGGAAATTTTCAAGGTGCCGGGCAGCAAGATCGATATGGTTCCTCACGGCGTTCCCGACCTGCCCTTTCTCGACCCAAATTTTTACAAGGACCGATTCAGTGTGGAAGGGAAAGCCGTGCTGCTGACGTTCGGCCTGCTCTCACCCAACAAGGGAATTGAGAATGTGATCCAGGCGCTGCCGCAAATTTTGTCCCGGCATAAGAATGTGGTCTATCTCGTCGCGGGTGCGACTCATCCTCACGTCCTTCGTCGCGAGGGTGACAAGTATCGGGCCAGCCTGGAGGCTCTGGCGAAGGAACTGGGAGTGGAATCGCAGGTAATCTTCCACAACCGCTTCGCTAGCCCCGAGGAAATGGCCGAGTTCATCGGCGCAGCTGATATTTATATCACTCCCTACCGCCACGAAGCGCAGGTTGTCTCCGGGACGCTGGCGTATGCGCTGGGAGCGGGCAAGGCGATCATCTCGACTCCGTATTGGCACGCCATGGAATTGTTAGACGATCGCCGGGGCGCGCTGGTTCCATTCCAGAATCCCGATGCCATCGCGCAAAAGACGATCGAACTTCTGGACACTCCGGCGATACGCCATGCCATGCGTAAACGCGCTTATCTGTTCGCGCGCGAGATGATCTGGAAACGAGTGGCGCAGGGTTATATGGAGAGTTTTTCGCGCGTGCGCAGCGATCGCATGGTGTCTCCGCGAGTGCAGTTCTCGGCCCGCGCGAGCCGGGACATGTCGAATCGGCTGCCTGAATTAAAACTGAATCACGTCAATGCTCTGACCGACGATACCGGAATCCTGCAGCATGCCATCTTTACGATCCCTAATCGCGCCGAGGGATATACCACGGACGATAATGCTCGTGCGCTGATATTTACGGTGTTGCTGGAACAGCTGAGTGACGAACAACTGCGTGACCAGCGAGCCGCGAATTCCGAATCGCTGAATCCCGATTGGTCGTTCCGCTATCTGGCATTCCTTCAACACGCTTTCAACCCCGAGAAGAAAAGGTTCAGAAACTTCATGGGCTATGACCACTGCTGGATGGAAGCGCAAGGGTCGGAGGATGCCCACGGCCGCACCTTGTGGGCGCTGGGGACTGTCCTGGCCCGGTCGGCGAACCGAGGATTGAGGGGCGCCGCCGGACGTTTGTTCGAGTTCTCTCTGCCCGCGGTTCTCGAATTCTACAGTCCTCGCGCATGCGCCTATGCCCTGCTTGGAATTCAGGAGTACCTCCATTCCTATCCCGGGGATCGCGACGCCCAGCAGGTACGATTCGCATTGGCCAAGAGACTGCTCGATATGTATGAATCGATCCGGCGTTCTGACTGGAAGTGGTTTGAGAACGTGGTTGCCTACGGCAACGCCAGGCTGCCCGAAGCCTTGATCGTTGTAGGCGCCGCCTGTGGGAACGAGGCTATGGTTTCTGCCGGCTTGGAATCGCTCGATTGGTTGATGGAAACGCAGCGTTGCGAAGCCGGCGGCCATTTCGTACCGATCGGTTCCCAGGGTTTCTATCGTCAGGATGGCGAAAAGGCTCGCTTCGATCAACAACCGATCGAAGCCGCGGGCGCAGTTTCTGCGTGTCTGCAAGCTTACCGTGTGACTGGCGACCGGTGCTGGCGCACTGCAGCCCGGTCGGCTTTCGACTGGTTCCTTGGCGACAACGATCTCCAGCTTCCGCTCTATGATTCCGAAACCGGCGGCTGCCGCGACGGGCTTCATCCCGATCGCGCCAACGAAAATCAAGGTGCGGAGTCGACGCTATCGTTCTTGATGGCATTGCTCCAAATGCGTGCGCTGCAAGAGTCTGAGGCAAAGGAGATTTCGTCTTGACCATCCCCGTAGAAAAACCTGTGAGCACCTTGAGTACGGGCTTTGAGCCGCTTCTGGTTCGCGATCCCTCGAACCCAATCCTGACCAGCAAAGATTGGCCTTACCCGATCAACAGCGTTTTTAACGCTGGGGCGACGCTGCTCGCCGATGGCTCAACTTTGCTGTTATGCCGTGTGGAAGATCGCCGCGGACTCTCTCATCTGTGCGTAGCACGTTCGGTAAACGGGGTCGATGGATGGCAAATCGATCGCGAACCGACCCTGATGCCCGACCCGCAAAATTTCCCGGAAGAGATCTGGGGCATCGAAGATCCGCGGATCACTTTCGTACCCGAACTGCAGCAGTACGTAATTACTTACACATCCTATTCGCGCGGTGGGCCTGGGGTGTCTCTGGCTCTTACCAAAGACTTCCGAACATTCGAGCGTTATGGCGTGATTATGCCGCCCGATGACAAAGACTCGGCGCTATTGCCGCGGCGAATCGATGGATACTGGGCGCTGATTCATCGTCCAGCAACCAACCTCGGAGCGCACATTTGGATTTCCTATTCTCCTGATCTCCGCCATTGGGGCCGTCACCGGCTCATGCTGGAAGCACGCCGGGGCGCCTGGTGGGACGCCAACAAGATTGGCCTGTCGCCGCCGCCGATCGAGACCTCCCGCGGATGGCTGGTAATTTACCACGGAGTTCGCCACACGCCCTCGGGCTGTTTATATCGCTTAGGCTTGGCGTTGTTTGATCTTGAAAATCCCGCGAAGTGCCTGCTGCGGGGCGATTCGTGGATCTTTGGCCCCGAGGCGGAGTATGAAGTCCACGGCGATGTCGACGACGTCGTGTTTCCCTGCGGTTATACGATGTCTCCTGATGGCGACACTCTAAATATTTATTACGGGGCAGCGGACTGTGCCATCGCTTTGGCTCGGGCTAGCGTCCGCTCTCTACTTCGCTGGCTGGATGAAAATGGAAACTGCGAGCGGCGGCAGCGAGCTCAGGATCTGTAATCAAGAAGCGCGGTGATCGAAAACGCGGGCTTTGCCTTGTTCGCAGATCTCTGCGTTTGGCGGCCCAGTTTCCGCTTTGATGATCCTTAATCTCCGCATGTGAGCTATCTTGCTCAGACGCCGAAGACCGCACCTGTCATTCTTTAATCTCTGAGTGTGTAGACCGAGCCGCGGATGCTGATTCGCAAGCTCTCTTAGCAGGCTGCTTTCGAAGGCAGCCACATCCAGCGTCAGCTCTCCATCCGTGTAAAGGCCGCGAACCTGCGGCCAACACGATTCGACCCTAAGCTCTGGAAGCAATAGCAGGCAACCCTCCCGCCGAAGGAGGCGTTAGCTCACGAAGGAAGGTAAAAAGATCATGCCTTTAATTCAACTCCTGGAAGTTCTGATTGTGGTGGGTGTTCTTCTGTGGCTGGTGAACCGGTTTATCCCCATGCAGTCATCTATCAAGTCAATTTTGAACGGCGTTGTGGTCATTGCCGTTGTTCTGTGGCTGCTGAATATTTTTGGACTGTTTCATTCGCTTTCCGGTATCCGTCTCGGAAAAGGATGAAAGCGGCTATGTCTGCCAAATAGCCAACAAGTCTGATATCTGAAGCACCGCAACACGGCAGATACCTGCCACAAGGAGATAGTGTGAAGACAAAACGGTTGTTAGCCGTTGCAGTCGCGCTGAGTTTGCAGAACCGCCGCGTGAACTCCTCGTCTCCGGTGAGGCGATTGGCGCTCCGGTGAATGCAACCACAGGAAGCTTGCGCTAGAGCAACCCGGACGCGGGCGATCCACCGCGTCCACACGCAGTAATGGAGGAACACTTATGAGACTACTTTCAGCAATCGGCATAGCAGTTCTATCACTCACTATCGTCGCGCCAGTGTATGCACAACAGGAGCAGCAAGATCAAAAGGAAGAAGAGAAAGCCAAGCCTGAGCAGGAAAAAGAAAAGAAAGCGCAGCCGGAAAAACCCGCTAAGCCAGAGGAGAAAAGTGCACAGGAAGAGAAGAATGCGCAGCCCCAAGATAAGAACGACAAGCAGGAAGAGAAAAGCGCACAGCCGGCGCAGCGCGCTGGTAACGGTGGCGGCCGCATTCCCGAAGACCGTTACCAGGCCAATTTTGGGCGGGAACACAGCTTTCGGGTCAGCGAAGGCGATTACCGCAATCACCGCTTCCAATACGGCGGCTACACGTTCGGATTTGTTGGTGGATGGCCCAGCAACTGGCTCTACACGCAGGACGTTTATGTAATGGAGATTAACGGCGTGTATTACCTCTGCAATCCAACGTACCCCGGCGTCAACGTCGCACTCGAAGTAACGCTGTAGCAGGGACTGGCCTGTCACAGACAAGATCGAGATCGAGGGTGCCCCACTTCTCGCTTCTTTTGCGAGAAGTGGGTTTTTAGTGCACCAAGTAAAATCAAAGGCTGTGAACATTACCGAACCTCGCTGGCTAACCATCCTCAACCGTGAAGTCATCGCCTGCACCCGCTGCCCGCGTCTAGTCGCCTATCGCGAGCAGGTAGCCCGCGAAAAGCGCCGCGCATACCTGGACCACGACTACTGGGGCAAGCCCGTTCCTGGCTTCGGCGATCCCGACGCGCGCGTCCTGATCATGGGGCTCGCTCCCGGCGCGCACGGCTCCAACCGTACTGGACGTCCCTTCACCGGCGATGCTTCCGGCAAGTTCATGTTCCCGGTGCTTTACGAAATCGGATTCGCCAGCCAGCCCAACGCCACCGATCGCAATGACGGACTCACGCTGAAAAATCTCTACATCACCGCCGCGGTTCGCTGCGCGCCGCCGGACAACAAGCCCACGCTGCAGGAACTCGCCACATGCTCGCATTTTATCGACCGCGAGATCGCCGGGTTAGAGAAAGTAAAGGTAGTGGTCGCACTAGGTAAGATCGGCTTCGACGCATATCTGAATTACTTAAGACGCCGCAATCCGTTATTCAGCCGAAGCCAATACCTCTTCAAACACGGTGCCAGTTACCGGTTACCCGATGGTAAGGTGTTACTTGCCTCTTACCATCCTTCGAATCAAAACACGCAGACCGGCAAACTAACGCGAGAAATGTTTGTCGAGATATTTAAGCAGGCGGCAAGATTTGCCGATGAGTGATGTGAGGCGCCGCCGGGCGGACCGTTGCACCCTGCCCCATAGAGTGGGGTCACATTTGAGAAACCGGGGTCACGAACCGGGGCGGCGCCGTTTGCGCGGCGTGATTTTGCTGAAAGGCGTGGGCGACTTGCCGGCGCCCGCGCGACCTACTTTATCTTCGTCACTGTTACCTCAAGCTGAAACTCGCGATTGGAGCTGGGGTCGTCCACACTGCCGATCACGATTGGCTTCCCGAGAGTTGCCACCGTTGTGCCGGCGATGTCAATGTCACGGGTCACGGGAGGTCCGTTTGGTGGATTCAGGACATTGTCGATTACACCCTCCGCTGCCAGCAGTACTTCATCGCCGTGTTCCTGCACTCGGCAGTAGATATGTACCATGACGTAGAGGGAGTCAGGCTGAGTCTCGACGGGAGCTTCGTTGGTGCCGCTGGTTTCTTTGGGAACTCGGGTGCCTGCGGATATTTTCACCTGATTCCTGTCTCCGGTGTTAACGTTCATCGAGTAGTGTCTGGTATTGATCTTTTTCCCATCCTCCAATTCATTGAGAGAAAAGTCGACACGATAGGCATGCACCGGTTTGTCAGGCTGTTCAGGATTTAGCTTGCTTTCTGAAGTGGTTGGCATGGCTGACTTTTCCGGCTGTTTCTGTTCTTCCTGAGCCCGAGCCGGTTTCAAGGCAAACCACAGCGCCGCGGTTATCACAGCCGCCCATGCCATTCCTTTTCGCGTAAACATGTGTCTCACCTTTCTTATGGTTGATTCTGTTGATCTGAGTTCGTCTTCGAAGGCTGATCTCCGCCCAATTGCTCGATCTCCTTCTCAGATTCTGCTTCTGCCTTGGCTATCGTTGCCGCCTCCTGCGGGAAGTCCTGGACGTAGCGAACCAAAAGTTGCTCTTCCTCGCTGAGTGGTCGCCGTGACGGAAACTGAGCCAGCCTGGGCCCGGAAGCGGAAACGTTTGAGGGATGAAAGACGCCGCTGCTCGTGGGCTTCTTTGTTGCTGTCCGCACTGCGGGGTGAGCCGTGCTGCCCATGTAATTCGCCGGAATGCTCGCTTCGGTCTGCTTATCGCTTTGGACTGTCTTTGCGGGTTGATGTACCGCGAGGTTCGGCGTTGGCTTTCCCGATTTCCACATAAAAGATATTGCTGCGATGGTCACCACCGCGGCGGTTACGCCCTGAGCTGGCCAGCGCCACCACGCCCGTGCGGAAACGTGCTCCCGCTCCATCCTCAGATTTGCGAGTATGCGGTCCTCAAGCCCCGCTCTGGGCTCGCCCCGCGTGAACTTCGCCAGTGCCGCATTGAGCTCGCAGTCGAGCTTGTCGCGATCCGGGTCCGCGACCTCCGATTTGTCGTCATAATGCATCATGCTCTTCACTCCTGCTTGCTCTCCAATCGGGCCACCAGCTTCTCCTTCAAAATCTGCCGTGCCCGGAACACTCGCGACCGCACTGCGGCTTCATTGATCCCTAGCGTCGCGGCCACCTCGCGCGGCGACATCTCTTCCACCGTCGACAAGATCAATGATTCGCGCAGCTTCGTCGGCAACGTTCCAATCAGCCGCGCCAGTTGCCCGCTGACTTCCGCATTGTGTATCGCTTGGTCCGCGGACACGCCGGACGACGGCATTTCTTTCGCAGGGCTTCCCGAATCGTCGAGCGGGATCTCCCTCTTGCGGCCGCGTTGCTTGCTTCGGTCGACGGCCACTCGCCAGGCAATGCGTGCCAGCCAGGTCTTGTGGTTTTCCACGGTCGCCAGCTTGCGGCTGTAGCGCAGCACCCGGAGAAACGTTTCCTGGGTCGCGTCCTCGGCATCGGCATGGCTCCTGAGCGCGGCGTAGGCAATGCGGTAAACCAGCCGCGAATGCTGGCGGACAAGCTCTTCGAGCACCTCGTCATGACTGCGGTCTTGACTGCGCGGCACCGTCACGGCCTCGCTCAGGACTGACTCTCCCGCCACCAATCGCTCGACCTCAATCATGAAGACCGCCGGACCGGCTGGTTTGTTCAGGTATTTCTTGGGGAGAACGTTACGAAGGGATTTAACTTGCAGAAGAACTGGCTACGAGCTTCACAGGCCAACCATCACCGGCTCCGGCTCCAGATGCACGCCCCAGATTTCTTCCACGCGCTGCTGAATCTGTTGCTCGAACGCGATGACGTCGGCAGCTGTAGCTCCGCCGCGATTGACGATGGCCAGTGCATGCTTGCTGGAAATTCCAACCTGCCCGGAGCCGAATCCTCTGGCAAATCCAGACCGCTCCACCAACCACGCCGCTGAAACTTTCTTGCGCGTCTCCAGCGCGGGATAGCTGGGCAGCGTCAGACCTCGCGCTGCGGCTCGTTGCCGCAAGGCTTCGTGCTGATCTTCCGTGAGCACAGGATTCTTGAAAAACGAACCGGCACTCTGAGAATCGGGATCTCCGGGAACGATGAGCATGCCTTTGAGCGCGCGAATGTGGCGCACGGCCTCGCGAGTTTCAGCGAGATCGGGAGAAGTTTCGCGGCCTTCGAAGTGCCGCTTAAGATCAGCATATGCAATTCGCGGGCTGCCTCCGGCCGTAAGCGCATAGGTAACGCGGAGAACAATGAAGCGTCCGCGCTCGTTGGTATTGAAGATGCTCGTGCGGTAACCGAAGCTGCAGGCTTCATTACAGAGTTCGTGCATCTGCGCATCTTTCAAATCCAGAACTTGCACGGATGCAATGGTCTCGGACACTTCTTGTCCGTAGGCGCCAACGTTCTGCACCGGTGTTCCGCCCACGCTGCCGGGAATGCCGCTCAGGCACTCGACGCCAGCGCAGCGGGCCATGACTGCGCGCGAAACAAACTTGTCCCAGGATTCACCGGCGCCGACGTCGAAAAGAACTTTGCCATCTTCATTCTGTCCGCTACGTTGCTCAATGCCGTGAATTGCGATTTTCAAAACCATCCCGGGCCAACCTTCGTCGGCGACCAAAATGTTGCTGCCGCCGCCCAGAACGAATAGAGGTAGCGACCGCGAGTTCGCGAACGCAACCGCCTCTTGCAGTTCAGCAATAGCGCCAGCCTCGACGAAATACCTCGCCGGGCCCCCGATCTTAAAGGTGGTTAATGCTGCGAGCGGAATGTTTTCGAGCAGTTGCACGGAGTCATTTCATCTTACACACGGCATCACGCACTCGCACACGAACGCGGGTAACGTAAGAGCATTACTGATTTAATTTGCTGTCCGGGTACGAAGAGAACGAGCTTACTGAGAATAAACTCATGCCGAAACACACGGCGAACCGCTCGGTTCGCCGTGTATGCCAGCCGGGCATCTGGATTGGTCCCGCTCTAGGCGGATTTTTTCGCCGGCACTTTCGCGCCTTTTTTCCGTGCCTCGGAGAGTCCGATCGCGATGGCTTGCTTTCGGCTCGTTACTTTACCGCCCTTACCGCCCTTGCCGGAGCGGAGCGTGCCTTTTTTCTCCCGGCGCATGGCGCTTTCCACGCTCTTGCCCGCAGCCTTACCGTATTTGCGTTTCGATTTCTTGCCGGATTTCTTTTTAATAGGCATGAATATTCTCCCGCATTTTAGAGTGCACGCCATGACAAGAGGTTTGCACGAAAGCGATTGTCTGGCGCGCTTCGTTTAAACAGACATACTGATAAACGACAAAGCGTGCGGCCACGCATCCAAAAACCAAGGTGCCGTCCGCCAGCGATCTATCCGGCAAAACGGCACCTCGTTGATTAATCCTAAGCGATCAAGATCTCTGCGCAAGAAGAACTACGCAACGCGCTTGGATTTGTTCTTGTTCTGCTGCGAACCGGGCGCTTTCGCTCCTTCCTCATCAACTTCACCCTGGTTCGCCTCTGGATTGATCTCTTTCGCCAGGGTCGTCAGCTTCTCATCGGTTTGCTTTTCCTCTTCGAACGTCTCGCTGAGCAGGGAAGCCTGTTCGGTTTCACCCAGCTCTTCGGCGAACGCGCGCACCGTGCCATACGCTGCCATTTCGTAGTGCTCGACGCGCTGCGCCGCGCCGATCAGGGCAGCATCGAGTACTGCATCTTCATACTCGCTGATCGCCTCTGAGCCCTCTTCAATTAATCCTTCCATGGCCTTGCACTTCTTTCCCTTAGGGTTTTCTTTAAGTTGTCCAAAGATGGTCTCCAGCCGTTGCACGTGGCCTTTGGTCTGTTCGAGATGCTCTTCGAATCCAGACCGCAGATCGTCCGATGAAGCCGCCTTCGCCATCTTCGGCAGTGCTTTTATCAATTGGTTCTCTGCACTGTATAGATCTTTCAGTTCATCGATATATAGTTCTCTTAATCCTTTGTTTTCCATGACGCCTCCTACTGATTTATAAGCAACCATACGATGCGGAGAAGAAGTGCGGGTTTGGTTGTTGATTTCTGAAAAGAAATTTTAGATTGGAGAAAACAGCAGAGGAGATTTTTTAACACGCCAGAAAAATCGGTCAGCGCACGGCGCTAATCTCGATTGCTTCTGCGCTGGTGAGGGTCTGTCTCCGTCGACCGTTCAGATGACCGCTCAGACCGCGGATGCTTCTCACGAATGTGAGTGGCGAATTCACTGGCCAAGCCCTTGCGGTTCTTCGGACCCTCAAACGTTGCCGTGCATACCGAGCACCCAAAAGTTGGAGGGTACGGTTTTGCGAGTCGTAGATGGGGGATCTTCGGCCTCACTGTCCTAAGTTAGTGCAAGATTCGCGCGGACGTCGTCGGGGAATCTCCCAAATCGCCAACATCGTGTAGTGAATATCCGAAAAAAATGAATCAGAATAAAGATGACGCCGTCAGCGTAAGCCATTGTCCAACCACTCCAACCGAAAGTGCCGTATACAGCAAACCCTGTATTTCCTGTCTAGGGCTGACGTGCTCTCCTAATCCTGTTCAATGGGGAGCCGAAAGGCACACGCTCGATTTGGGGCCTGGGGATTAGATTTTCGTCGCAGTCCGTGGAATAGACCAAAAACAATTAAGGATGTGGACGGCGTGTGTCGTCTACCGTTCGCTGCCGAACGGAAGTTTTCATCGCGGACGGGGTATAATCCCTTCTCTTCGTAGCATTTCGTAGCTTGGTCGGGCGTTCAATTAATTCGTAAAAGCACCATTTATATTTTAAGCAGTTATCGAAGTAACAGTGACAAAGCGACTGAAAGGCAAACACTTATGAGCGAGATGCGGTTGAATCGGAATGGCGCCAAGTTCGTGGAAATCCTGGGCAAGCGGGAAGATCAAATTCTCGCTGAGTGGATGAAGGAAATGACCGGCGCGACGCGCCGAGGCGATCTGATTAAGGATTCGGATCTGCGCGCCGAGTGTACCCAATTTCTTAAGCTGCTGACGCAAGCGACAGCCGCCGCTGGCACTGATTTTCAGTCCCCAGCCTTCGATGCGATGCGAGAGATGTTGAACGATGTGTCACGGAGCCGGGCCCAGAAGGGATTCAAGCCGTCTGAAACCGCCACATTCGTCTTCTCTCTGAAGCGCCCGCTCTTCAACCAGATTCAAGCTGATCAAAAAGGCGACGCGGAGACCATGGTTGCGGAAATATGGTCGCTGACCGAATTGCTGGATGCGATGGGTCTCTACACCATGGAAGTGTTCCAGAAGTCGAGAGAGGAGATGATCCGCCGCCAGCAGGAAGAACTGCTCGAGCTCTCCACCCCGGTGGTCAAGCTCTGGGATGGAATCCTCGCTCTGCCGATCATCGGTACGCTGGACAGCGCCCGCACGCAGGTGGTGATGGAGTCTCTGCTGCAGGCGATCGTGCAGAGCAATTCACGCGTGGCCATCATCGATATCACGGGCGTACCCACCGTCGATACCATTGTGGCGCAGCATTTGTTGAAGACGGTTACCGCTGCCCGCTTAATGGGTGCAGATTGCATCATCAGCGGAGTTCGGCCGCAAATTGCGCAAACCATCGTCCATTTGGGCATCAACCTTCTTGACGTCACCACTAAATCGACCCTTGCTGCAGCTTTTTCGGTCGCACTGCAACGACTAGGGATCACTTTCGTTCGCGAGACCGCGAAGAGCTAGGAGCGTCAGTTGGATAAGATTCCGATTTTAAGAATGGGCGATTTTCTGCTGGTCACCATCCAGGTGGATATGCACGACCGCCTGGCCATGGCCTTACAAGATGATTTGACGCGAACCATCAGCCAGACTGAAGCCCACGGAGTATTGATCGATATCTCCACGCTTGAAATCGTGGACTCTTTTATTGGTCGCATGCTGAGCAACATCGCGGCAATGTCTCGCGTGCTGGATGCGGAAACCGTGGTCGTGGGCATGCAGCCGGCAGTGGCAATTACCTTGGTAGAACTGGGCCTGTCGTTGCCCGGAGTGCGCACCGCGCTGAATGTGGACGCGGGCATGGAACTGCTGCGATCCTCGGTCAACGCGCACAAGGAGTTGTATGGCAGTCGTCTCCACTGAGAACGTGCCGGTCAAAACGGAGCCGGACGTGGTTGCGGTGAGGCGGCGCGTGCGTGAAGTAGCCTCCCAGCTTGGCCTCAGCCTGGTGGACCAAACCAAACTCATTACTGCTGCCAGCGAACTCGCCCGCAACACCATCATCTACGGCGGCGGCGGGTCGATGGAGATGCAGGTCTTGAATGGTCCGCGCAATGGCGTGCGGCTGATTTTCCAGGACAACGGTCCTGGCATTCCAGACATCGAACTTGCACTGCGAGATGGCTTTACTACAGGCTCGGGCCTGGGCCTCGGTCTTGGGGGTTCGAAGCGGTTGGTGAATGAATTTGATATTGTCTCCTACCCCGGCTCCGGAACGAAAATCACAATCACTCGTTGGAAGTAGCCGCAGATGCTTATTGAAGTCAGAGAGTCCAGCCAGACCGGCGAAATACGACGGAGGACGCTGGAGCTTGCGGAAGAGCTGCATTTGGGAGAAAAGCGCAGCGGCGCAGCGGCGTTGGCCGCCACCGAAATGGCGACCAATCTCCTGAAACATGCCGGCAGCGGAAATATGCTGCTACAGCGGGTTCAGCAGAACGGATCGTCCGGCTTGCGTCTGATCGCGGTAGATAAAGGACCTGGGATTGCCGATATTACTCGCGCTCTCCAGGATGGACATTCGACCGCCGGCTCGAGTGGAAATGGCCTGGGCGCGATCCGGCGGGTTTCCGATGTATTCGAAATTTATTCGGATTCCGGCGCAGGGACGCTGATACGCGCCGAATTTTGGGGCGATAAATCCCACGCAACGAGGGGAAGCCTGGAAATCGCCGCCGTTTCCGAGCCGTTACGGGGCGAAGAAGAATGCGGCGATGGATGGGGAATCAGAAGGTTCCCGGACTCGCAGGTTCTCATGGTCGTCGATGGACTTGGCCACGGCGTGTTGGCGGCGGAAGCGGCGCGAGAGGGGGAACAGGTTCTAGCCCGAGCCCAGGCCGATTCGCCGCAGGAGATTCTGCAGGATATTCATGGCGCGTTAAAAAAGACGAGAGGCGCTGCCGTTGCAGTGGCTAAAATTCAACCCGAGAAAGGTCTGCTCACTTTCGTCGGGGTCGGCAACGTCTCAGCCTCGATAGTCTCGGCTGGATCGAGCCGGAGCATGGCTTCGCACAACGGGACGGTTGGCCACCAGATGGCGAGAGTGCAGGAGTTTACTTATCCCTGGAACGCCGACAGTCATTTGATCATGCATTCTGACGGGCTAGGATCGCGCTGGGATCTGGAGCGTTATCCCGGTATCTGGAGTAAGCATCCAAGCCTTATCGCGACGATTTTGCATCGCGATTTTTCCCGCGGCCGGGATGATGTAACGGTTTTGGTGGCAAAGACTTTGTAGCGCGGTTCGTTTCCATGGCCCTGAATCTTTTTGCGATCGATATCCGGTTGGAAAACGATGTCGTACTCGCGCGGCAAAAGGCCCGCACCATCGCTGCTGCCCTGAACTTTGAACCGCAGGATCAGACTCGCATCGCCACTGCTGTCTCCGAAATTGCGCGCAACACTTTTCAATATGGTGGCGGAGGCCGCGCCGAATTCAGCCTGGAAGAAAATCCCGAGAAAATGTTGCTGATCGCTCTTCGCGATAAAGGCAGGGGCATCCCGCATCTCGACGAGATTATGGGCGGCAAATACGTTTCTCAAACTGGCATGGGGCTGGGCATGCTCGGCGCCAAGCGCCTGATGGACCACTTCAAGATTGAAACCAATTCTCGCCAGGGAACTACCGTAGTCCTCGGCAAGAAAGTCCCCCGCCGCTTCCAACGCTTCAAACCCGGCGAATTGGATAAGGTACTTTCCAGCATCGAACGCGCGTCGCAGGATCCTTACGAAGAACTCAAGCAGCAGAACAAGGAACTGCTCAATACCTTGCAGGAACTCCGGTCTCGCCAGGACGAACTGGCCCAACTCAACCGCGAACTGGATGAAACCAATCGCGGCGTGGTGGCTCTGTATGCTGAGCTGAACGATAGGGCCGACTTTCTGCAGCGCGCCTCGGAATTAAAGAGCCATTTTTTGTCTAACATGAGCCATGAATTCAGAACGCCCCTGAATTCCATCGCAGCGCTCAGTCAGATTTTGTTGGACCGGCTCGATGGTGACCTCACCGGCGAGCAGGAACGGCAGGTTAAGTTCATTCGCAGCTCAGCTCAGGACCTAACCGATCTGGTCAACGACTTGCTTGACCTCGCTAAGGTTGAGGCCGGCAAGGTCAGCATTCGAGCGGCCAGCTTCAAGGCCGATGGAGTCTTCGCGGCGTTGCGCGGCATGCTCCGGCCGTTGCTGAGCCAAAACTCTTCGGTGAATCTGGTCTTTGACGATCCGACAGATTTGCCGGAACTTTTCACCGACGAAGCGAAAGTGTCTCAGATTCTCAGAAATTTCATCTCCAACGCTTTGAAGTTCACCGAGCGCGGTGAAGTCCGCGTCTCGGCGCATGCGGGTCACGATGAGACCGTGGTTTTCGCGGTCGCCGACACCGGGATCGGAATCGCGGAAGAAGATCAGGAGCGAATTTTTCAGGAGTGGGTGCAGGTCGAAGGCCACAAGCAGAAAACGGTGAAGGGAACTGGGCTGGGCCTGCCCCTGTCGAAGAAGTTTGCGCAGTTGCTGGGTGGGAATGTTTACGTCAAGAGCCAGGTGGGATTGGGCTCAACTTTTTTTGTGTCAATTCCCATTCGTTTCAAAGGTGAAACCGAAGTTGCCTACGTTCCCGATGTAAAGCGCGAATTGGACGCCGACAAACTGCCCGTGCTGGTTGTTGAAGACAACCGCGAGGCATTGTTCATCTACGAGAAATATTTGAAGAGCACTCAGTTCCAGGTGATACCAGCCCAGAATCTTAAAGAAGCCCGGCAGGCGCTGCATGATTTCCGGCCCGCGGCCGTGGTATTAGACGTGTTGCTGCAAGGCGAGCATTCCTGGGAGCTTCTGCAGGAGATTAAGCAAAATCTTGCTACCGCAAACATTCCTGTTTTCGTCGTCACCGTCGTTGACAATCAAGACAAGGCGCTGGCGCTGGGCGCCGACGGATTTCATGCCAAGCCGGTAGAGCGCGCCTGGCTCATCCAGCAATTGGATCGAATCGCCAAGCGCCTGTCGGAGCGGCAAGTCCTCATCATCGACGACGATGAGGTATCGCGCTACCTGCTGAAAACTGTATTGGGGCAGGCGGAATTCCGGTTTTTCGAAGCCGCCGGCGGCAACGAGGGACTGCGGCGGGCCAGCGAGGGCAAGCCCGATCTGGTGATTCTGGATTTGGCGATGCCCGATTTATCAGGGTTTGAAGTGTTGCACAAGCTGAAAGAAAACCCGCGGACCGCCGATATTCCAGTCATCATTCACACCTCGAAAGTTTTGAATTCTCAGGAGCGGTCACTGCTGAGCAGCGCCGTAGCGGTTGTCCCCAAAGAGTCCCGGTCGCGGGAGCTTTCCCTGGCCCACTTTGCAGACGCATTCAGCAGAGCCGGTTTTTCCCTCAACGTTCCGGAGAAAGAGGCGGGCCATGTCTAATCCGATTGAGAGAAAGGAATCGGCCCGATGGGAGGCCATCAGCGCCGACTCTTCCGGTAACGGCGCGACCAAAATTCTGACGGTCGACGATAATGAGGCGCTGCGCTATACGCTCGTTCGTTCGCTGCGTGATGCTGGTTACCAGGTTATCGAAGCCAGAACCGGCGCGGAGGCGCTGGCTCGCGCCGCCGAACTCCCCGATCTGATTACGCTCGACGTTAATCTTCCCGACATGAACGGCTTTCAGGTTTGCCGGAAGATTAAAGCCGATCCCGCGACAAATCACATTCCGATCCTGCATGTCTCCTCCACGTTCGTCGATCCGCGATCCCGGGTGCAGGGGCTTGAAGGCGGCGCCGACGCATATCTGGCGGAGCCGATCGATCGCGCAGAATTTGTAGCCACCGTCGGTGCCCTCCTTCGCCTGAAGAAGGCCGAGACCACGGCCCGCCAACAGGCCCAGGCAGCCGAAAAAGCCAGGAAGGAACTGGCCCTGTTGAATGCCACGTTGGAGGCACGGGTCAGCGAACGGACTGCCGAACTGAGAACAGCGAATGATAGCCTTCGTGAATTCTCCGCCCGACTATTGAAGATGCAGGATGACGAACGCCGGCGCATTGCGCGCGACCTGCACGATAGCGTTGGCCAGTTGCTCGCCGCCATCAGCATGAATATGGCCGTGATCGAGAAAGAAACGGACAAGTTAAGCGCTGACGCGAAGAAGGCATTTTTGGAAAACCGTTCATTCGTGCAACAGGTTTTGCAGGGCATCCGCACCATGTCGCACCTTCTGCATCCGCCGCTGCTTGACGAGTCTGGGCTTCCCTCTGCTCTGCGGTGGTATGTAGAGGAATTCAGTCAGCGCAGCGGCGTCAGTGTGACTTTGGAATTCTCTCCGTCATTCGAGCGTCTTTCATCGGAACTGGAAACCGCCGTCTTTCGAATCGTTCAGGAATGTTTAGGCAACATTCATCGCCACTCAAAAAGCGCTACCGCCGAAATTCGAATCGAGAAAAATGATGGCACAGTAAATCTGGAAGTCCGCGATGCCGGTCGCGGAATTCCCGCGGAGAAGCAAGCGCAAATCAAATTTGGAATGCGCACTGGCGTAGGCTTGCGCGGTATGAGGGAACGCGTCGCGCAGCTGGGCGGACAGCTGAAAATCGATTCTGATACCAGTGGCACGGCTATCGCTGTAACCCTGCCCTACACGCCGACGCCTGCCACCGAAGGCGTCGCATAGATCAAACAAGCTCAGATCAAGCTGGCTCAGATCAAACAACTCAGGATTGAGATTTTGCGCGCTTCTTGCCAATGGTAAATTTCTCAGACGAGAGAAGCCCGAGATTCAGTGCGTAGCGCACGATCTGAGCCCGCGACTTCAGTCCTAATTTCTCTGCAAATCGCGCCCGATAAGTCTCAACTGTCTTCGTGCTCACGTAAATCTGTTCTGAGATTTCACGGCTGCTAAAACCTTCGGCGACCAGCTTCAATACCTGCAACTCACGATCACTAAGCACATTTTGCCCGGTCGAACCCGCGCGATCGTTCCCGTCCCGGTGGAATGCATCGCGAACCAGGACCTCGGCGAGTTCGGAATCCACATAAGTGCGTCCTTTGTACACCGCCCGAATTGCGGAGAGCAGATCGGCATCCACGCTCTTCTTGAGCACATAGCCCGCGGCGCCCGCCGCCAAAGCAGTGCGTAAGTATGCCGGCTCTTCGTGCATAGTCAGCAGGAGAACGCGGGTGGAATGATTCCGCGATACGATCTCTTTGATCGCGTCCAAACCGCCCGATCTCGGCATGGTTACATCGAGGATGGCGACGTCGGGATTAACATCGTGAATCGCCTGCACCGCCTCAATCCCATCCTGCGCTTCTGCGATCACGGTCATGTCAGGCTGAGCGTTAATCAGCATCCGCAGGCCAGCCCGCAGAATGGCATGATCATCCGCTACGACCAGCCGAATTTTCGTATTCTTTGACATGAATGGTTAGAAGTCGCCGTTCTCAGTTTTCAACGCGACCTTCTCGAGTATCCGGCAGAGTCAGCCGCACCTCAATCGCGGTTCCTTTGTTCGGCTCGGAGTTAACCTCCAATGTCCCTCCCAGCATGGACGCACGTTGCCGCATCCCTTCAATTCCAAGATGACTCGAAGGCTGCTCACTCAGGTTACGCGACTGGAAGCCCTGTCCATTGTCCTGAATCACTAATCGCAACTTAGGAGCATCCCAATCGAAGATCACCGAAACTGTTTTCGCCTGCGCATGCCGCGCCACATTCGTTAAAGCTTCCTGAATGATCCGGTAGAGACCGATCTGCATCGGAGTATCCAGGCGGGAGAACGGAGTTTCACCGAAGTTCAGTCTTACGCGGATATGGTGCACGGAGGCATACTCATCCGTAAATCTCTGCAATGCGTCTTTGAGTCCCAGTTCGTCAAGAACGCTCGAGTGCAAACCTCGCGCCAGGCGCCCCACTTCGCCGATGGCCTTCGATGCAATCTTGCGCAACTCTTTCGCCTGCGTCTTCGCCACTTTCAATTGCCGGGCGTCGCTTACACCTCGCAACCCAACCAGCAAAGACGTCATGAGCTGCCCCGCTTCGTCGTGCAATTCTCGCGCGATGTGCCGTCTTTCTTCTTCCTGCGCTTGCAAGACATGCTCCAGGAGCAGTCTCCGCATCTCTTCCCGCCGCTGCTCCTCCGCGCGCCGCAATTTCTCAGATACGTTTTGCACAATCGCCAGACGCGCGTCACTACCGCTGAGGTGCAAAGGCGCCCAAACTTCCTCCACATCCAGCACTTTGCCATTTTTTGTTTTGTGCTTCAGCGTGCTGTCCGAGGAGAGCGCGAGCGCGGACGAATCCATCCCTGCGAGCAATTCTCTGTCCGAGACAATATCGCGCAGCGTGAGCCGCATAAACTCTTCCCGCGAGTAGCCATATTGTTTCACCGCGGCCTCGTTGACCGCGAGAATCCTGAGGTCCGCAGTGCTGAACACCCAACACGCCAGAGGGTTTGCTTCAAAAAAAAGCCGGTATTGTTGTTCCGACTTCCATAAGACCTCCTCAGCTTTTCTCACGCGCAAAAGGGCGCGAACCGTTGCCACCAGTTCTTCCGGTTCGACAGGCTGGACCAGGTATCCGTCCGCTCCGCCATCCAGGCCTGCCACCCGCGCATCGGTTGACACCATCGTCGCCGAAAGATGCAAAACTGGAATGCGCGCGGTAGTTTCATTGGCTTTGATTCGCTTGCAGACTGCGAAGCCGGAAATATCGGGCAGATTTACATCTAGGATTACGAGATCGGGAAGCCGTTCGACGGCCTCCAGCGCTTGCTGGCCCGTACGCGCTTCCAGAACATCAAAACCGGCGTGACGCAATACGCGCGAAACCGCATATCGCTGTGCTTCGGTATCGTCAACGTGAAGGATCGTCTGCCCTGCCGGATTTTTGTCAGTTTGAAGATCAGCTTCGTTCGGCATAGACAAAATGACGTTGATGGTGCGCGCCTGCCATTATGCGCTTTCCGCTGGCTGGCCCGCATCTCCTCAAGATTCAGGGTTCAGGCGCATTTCTGTATGTCGGGGTTTTCCCTATACACCGGGCGCTATTTAGCAGGTAGTCCCACTTGTGATCATGTCACCACCCTGCAACACTGGTTACCCATCAGGGGTGGGAGTCCGAGTTACAACTCGGGATCGATCAAGCGCCACGAATATGATGACTCAATTCAATTGGACAAGGTTCTACGAAGCGGCCATTTTGGAAACTGATCGCTCCAAGCTCGCAGCGCGCATCCAGGCTGCGGAGGCGGCGATCAAGGTTCGTGCGCAAGAACTCAGCAATCACCACGAAGGATCCGAAGAAGAGCGAATCGCCATCAACGATGCTCTTTCCGGCTTGAGGATTTTGCGCCAGGAACTTAATGGAGTGATTTCCAAGGCACGCTCTGAAACTTCTCAACGGTTTACCGGGAATTGCACGAGTTCACAGAACACCCAGGATGCCTGAAGCTGGAGATTCGCCAAACTTTCCGAAATTGCCGAAGGCCTGCCCCATTTTAATTTGCAGGCTCTAGTAGTCCTTGAATCGTACTGATCAAATGATGAATTGATTCTGACTTTGAGAGTATCGAGCTGACTCCGGCTTCCACCGCTTCGCGCTTCAGATGCGCCGTTTCAAAGCTGGTAAACATCACCAGAGGTAGGTAGGGGTACAAACGCTTCAGTTCACGCGACGCCTGCAGACCATTCATTACCGGCATCGATAAATCCAGCACCACGAGGTTAGGATGGAGCTGCTGCGCCTTTTCGATGGCATCCTTGCCATTCACCGCCTCTCCGCATCGCCAGTCGGTCTCGGCTTCCAACACTTGCCGCAGAGTTTTACGGATGACCGGATTGTCATCGACAATGAGAATATTCTTAAGCAAGCGATTGTTTTAACCTCCTATACCGAATTTGTAGTCCCTACTCATCAAAGGTGCTATGGGGTAAACAGGGTACTTTCAAAGGGTTGATGCTCCATGCACTTATACGGAGATGTCCGTTGCACGCTGAGAGCGGGTTGGATCGTGCCCCTGCTGTCAGCGTGAGAGCTAACGCTCCCAACAACAGCCCCGCTCCCGAATATTCTGATCATGATCTCAGTTCCGTATCTGGCTTCGTTTATCAGGCTTCGTTCTTATTGGACCGTGAGCTTCAGGGTCGTTGATTGCGACAGGGCGCCGGAAGTAGCCGTGAACGCCATGTTGTAACTGGTCGGTTTGGTGGCCGGCGAGCTGGTAGACGAACCCAGCGCCGTCTCGCCCGTGGTGAAGGGCAGGGTCAGGGTCACCGCGTTCGCCGATCCCAGCTGGACGTGGCCAAAGCCTACTGCGGTCTTGTTAATCGAATAAGTTTGGTCGCCAGGTGCAAGATCCCCATTGACGGGATTGTCGACGATCACGCCCCGGCTGTTGCCGGTATCGGCAACGTAGACCGTGCCGAACACATCCAGCGCAACGCTCAACGGTGCGCTGAGCGTGACTGAGTTGGTATACAGAACCGTTCCGTCATCGCTGGTATCGATCTCGGCGATGCGGTTGTTCCCGGTATCGGCGACAAGTACATTGCCCATGCGATCGACGGTTACAGCCGTGGGATTGGACAGTGTCACGCCGCCGAGAATCGTTTGAACCAAGCCGGTCGTCGATCCCGAGGCGACGGTGACAATGCGGTTATTGCCTGTACCCGCGATGAAGATGTCCCCGGACTGGTCGAGAGCCACGCCTCTCGGCAAACTGAGAGTTACGCTGCCTGTGCTGACGACGGAACCCACTCCTGCCGGCGTGATCTTCACGACGCGGTTGTTGTATGTATCCGCGATGTAGAAGGTTGCCGGACCCGTCGATGGCGATGCTCGACGGACCAAGCAGCGCCGTGCTCAGGCCAGTGATGGTAAGAATCGAGGGTACGCCCTGCGCCGTCACCTCAACGATGCAATTGTGGCCCGTATTCACCACAAAGACGTCGCCCGCCGGATCCACCACGATACCCGCAGGCGAACTGAGGTAGATGTCGCTGCCCGTGTTGAGCGTCTGCACCAGGCCCTGAAAGGTGAGACTGAAGTCTGCCCATGCCATCCCCGATCCCAGCGTGACTAGCGCCAGCGCCGCAACACATTGCATGGATTTCCGCATCATCCGGTTCGCACTCATTCTCAGCCGGGAAAAGGTAAGGGATCGAACCGCGTCTGTATGCAACTCGCTCATCGCAGAATCCTCGCTTGTGGGGTGATATTCCGATTTATCGGATGGCTTACTTCGTGTAAGAAAGGCTGGACAAAGATCTGGCCGGGGTAACTGACAATGTCAATCACGAGTTGAGCATTTGCAATCGGTTCGACAATTTTTCTTTTATTGTTTCTTATGTGAATCATGTGTGTTTGCAGCATTCGCGATGGATGATCGCGGTGAGTATTCATTTCGCAGTCCAGAATTGGGAATCATTTCCAGAAATTGCGTCTCAGGTAGGGAGATGTCAGGAAATATCGGGAAGCAAAGGTCGCCAATCGGGATGTCTCTTCTAAACGCTTGAGGGAAATCTGCCGGGCCGGCAGAAAATGACGAGACAGTGTGTATGGTTCGAAGAACGAATCAACCAACGCGCGGCGTGAGCAAGCGGAGTCTGTTACCGAACACTCTTACGATTTGGGCGACGGTGCAGTTGTGACTACATCGCTGGAACAGAACCAAAATGATAATTCACGCCAAAGGCCACGCGCAGATCGTTCTGCGATTTGGAATAATTGTTAGGCAGCTGGGTTCTGACGTAATCCGCCTGAAGCAAGCGCACGCCGATTCTTCCGGAGATGAACAGATTGATGCCACCGCCGGCTTGCAGCGCGAACGAGTTTGCCGCTGGCTTTAATCCGGTGCTGGTTGGAAAGGCGCCATCGAACGCGTGTACGCCGCCGAAGAGCGCCTCACCGAAAATTTGCAGGTGAAGTCCTTCCCTTGAACCTGCGGCATGACGAGTCCAGACTGTGCGCGTGTAGCGCGGGCCACCCATGTACGAGATCTTGTTAATATCTACGCCGTCGGTGTAGTCGGAAATATGGGCTCCGGTCATGCTGGCCGATGGGCCCAATCCCTTCCACAAGGTCAGCGCAACATCTGCGCCACCGCCCTGCAGCCAGAAACATCCGCAGTTTCCGGGAGCGAGTTGCGCGCGCTCCGCAGCATAGGTTACGCCTACGTCGACGGATGCCGGAGTTTTCACCGACGCATTTTGCGCCTGAGCTAAGAGGCTGGTTGCCGCTCCTGCAAACACGCCTGCGAGGAGCACTTTTCTGCAGACTGAAATACGCATATCAAGTTCTCCTTATTGCTTTACTGTGAGCGTGAGTGTGGTGGAGTGCGACAGCGGGCCGGAGGTTGCTGTCACGATCACCGTGTAAGTTTGCTGCTGTGGCGCGAAGAAGCCGCTGGAGCCACAACTGCTCAGCCCGGTCATCGTCGCCATCACCACCAACATCATCAACAGGGACAGACGTTTGACGCGGCGCACTCTGACTGCAAACGGCAGCAACAGAATTCCCCAGAGCAAGGATAATTTGCAGTTGTTGAAATCCATTGGGATAAGACTCGCCGATGACGCCGGCAACTGCACGCTCAACGAAAGGTCGTTGATCGGAGTGTTCGCTGGAAATGACCACGAAGTGCTGGTGAGCCGAGTCCACGATGCCGGGGCAATCACCGCGGTCGCTCCCGGCGGCATACCGCTTACGGTCAATGTAACCGGGGTAGGGAAGATCGTCCCCGCGGTTGGTACGATGGTCAACGGGTAGGTCGCAGTGCCGCCGGGAGCTACGGTTTGCGACGTGATCGCGCCGCTTCCGCCTCCACTCCCACCGCCGCTGCTTCCGCTTCCAGTTCCTGGAGCTAAGCTGAAGTCCAGCACGGACTGCGTGAGTACACTGCTGGTGGCCGCAATGAAGTCTGTATTTCCGCTATAGACCGCGGTAATTGCGTGCGAGCCCGCAGCCAGAGACGAAGTAGTCAGAGTGCATAAGCCGCCAGAGAGCGTTGCCTCGCCCAACACCGTCGTGCCATCCAGAAAAGTAATCGTTCCTGTGGGCGTACCGTTCGCCGAAGAGACAGTTGCGGTAAATGTGATTGCGGTTTGCGCCGGCGCCGGGTTCGCACTGGAGACCACACTGGCTGCGGGCGTCACCTGTCCAATCACAAGTGTTCCTGAGGATGAGCCAGTGTAGTTAGCGTTGCTGACCGTCCCAACGACCGCATAGCTTCCGGCCGCCGTCGGCGCAGTCGAGGAACCGTTGTAGGTGAGGTTCACGGTCAGGCCAGTGGGGTTGGTGGCAGCGGTAGCCGCGAGTGGTGAGCCGGTATAAACCTGCGCCAGGCTGCCAAGTGTCACTGTGGCTGCGGCCTTTGCGATTACCAGGGTTCCGCTGTTCGTTCCGCTGTAGCCTCCAGTACCGATAGTGCCGACAACCGTGTAGCTCCCCGCGTCTGTCGGCGGGGTCGATGACGGACCATAAGTCGTTCCTCCCACACCTGTATACGTGAAGTTCACCGCCAATCCGGTGGGGCTGGTGATAGCTGTCGCCGAAAGCGGTGAGCCGGTGTAAGTCTGCTCCAGGCTGCTCAGCGTCACCGTGGTAGCGGTGTCGGAATTAATGGTCAGTGAATAGGCGCGGCTGCCGGTGACGGAGTGAGCGTCCGTCGCGATCACGGAGAAAGAATAAGGTCCTCCGGCCGTTGTGGGCGTGCCGGAAAGCACGCCGCTGCTGCTCAACGTCAACCCCGGAGGCAAGCTTCCGGTGTACGAATAGCTGTAGGGACCGGTGCCGCCACTGGCGGTAAATGTCACGCTGGAGAATGCAACTCCAACCGTCCCCGCAGTCAACGCCGAGTTGGACGGCGAAAGTGTTAGCGAAACCGAAACTCCTATACCGCTCACAGCGACATTTTGCATGGCGGGCGAAACATTCAACGAATTGTCGGTCAGCACAAAAAATTCGCTGAGCGGGTTACCCGCTGTTGTGGGTGCAAATTTGATGCTGAGGTTGCAACTGGCGCCTGCAGCGACGCTTCCGCCGTCGGCACAGTCTAGGGGAGAACCGCTGCCCGCCACCTGCGGAAAGTCTGCAGGTGCAGTCAGACCGGAGGAGGTCAGCGCCAGCGCTGCATTTCCGATATTTTCCACCGTCGCGGACCGTGGACTGTCGCTGCTAGTCGAGCCCACGTTAGTCGAGGCGAAGGTCAGACTTGGCGGAGCCGCAAAGTTTTCCTCGAGTACCTTCACGTCGGTAACATCGGAGAGATAGACATTGCCGTTTGGAGCTACGGCTACGCCCCAGATGTTGGACAAAGTCAGAGAGGTGGGAACCGCAGTTTGAATGAAGCTGCCTTCTGACGAAACTTCTTTATAGATATGACTGTTGGCGGCGCTACTATGGCCGTTGTTGGCAAAATAAATATTGCCTTCCCCATCGACTACAATCTGCGTCGGCCAGTCGAGGCCACTCGCCACCAGACTAGGCGTATATGAGCCTTCGGAGTAAGTCTCCATCAGCACGCGGTTGTTGAGCGTGTCGGAGATGTATACATTTCCGCTTGCATCCACCGCTACGGCAAACGGCGTGTTTAGCGTGGTACCCAGAATCGAAGTGCTCGCGCTAACGATCACCGTCTGAACGTAGCTGCCGTTGCTTTGCAAAGTCTCCAGCAAGATGCGGTTGTTGTTGGTGTCGGCAATGTAGACGTTGCCATATTGATCCACGGCCACGCCGCCCGAGGAGTTGAGGCCGCTGGCCACCGGGCTCGGGTTCAGCACATAGCCGCCGCTTGAAGGCGTGGCCTGCAAAACCTGATTGTTATTCGAATCGCCTATGTAGAGATTGCCCGCGCCATCCACCGCCAGACACTCTGGCGCGCTGCCTTCGCCAACACTGGTCATATCGAGGATTTTGCTGGTGACGCTTCCCGGCGTGGTCTGGTAAATCGCGTGATTTGCGTAATCGGCAGTATAGAGGTTGCCGTAGCCATCGAGCGCCAACCCCTGAGGATTCGCGATTCCATTGCTGCTTGCGACGGCCTGCGTCTCCACTCCAGGCAGGAAATTTATCTCGGGCGCAGTTCCCACGCCGTAGAGATACGCAGTCGCCAGCACATTTCCCGATCCATCTTCCAGCAGCACCGCGCCGTATCGGCTTCCCGGATACTTCGGAGTAAAGATCACATTCACCGTGCACGTGTTGCTTGAACTGTAGACGTAGCTGCTCCCATTCGTATCGCAGGTGCCGGTAGCCGCATCGGTAAAGTCTTGCCCGGTCGCTCCCTGCGTAACCACCACCGGAGATCCAATCACACCCGGATTGATGAAAGTAAAAGTCACACTCTGGCTGCTGCTTGGGCTTGCCACCGGCACTGTGGAGAAGTTGGTCGCAGCGGGCGCACTGGCGCTGGCCGCGGTGGGCGAATTCACCACTAGCGTCACGGTCGTCGTGGCTGTGCCGGGATAAGTTCCTTGATTACTTGGCGTGAAGGTAACCGAAAGTGTATGCGAACCTGCGGAGAGCACAGTCCCGGCAGGCGGGGCATAGACATAACTGCCGTCAGTGTTGCCGACTGCGTTCAATTCCGTGCTATCCAATGGCGTGCCATCAGCGATGGCAGAAGGCGCGGCCCAGGTCACTGCCGCGTGTTGCTGCAACGTCAGCGTCAGCGGCTGCGTAACGCTGGACGAAAATGTTGGATTCGAAACTACGGCCGAGACCGACGGAGTGGTGCTCGATGCACCTCCTGTCGCATTTCCCGCGACGCTCACGGTGATGTTGATGGTATCGCTCGCCAGCGCAGCGAGAGGGGCGCTCCGCGTACAACTTAAAGTGCCCACCGTGCAATTCCAACCGGTCGCCGTATCCGCCATTGCAGTTGCCGTTAAGCCCGTGGGCAATGTAACGGTGAGAACAGTGTTGACGTCGAGCGCGATCGTCTCGCTCGTATCCGTCACATCCACGGTGATGGTGTCGTCGGTGTCACCCTCCATAAAGATCGAATCGCTGGGGGTGGTGGTTATCGCAATTGAGGCTGTGGGCAGTACGATCGGCGTTACAAAATTGGAGAGATCGAATAACGCATATTCGAGCATCTTCTCCTGCGCGCTCATCTCCGCGGGAGTTTTAACCGCACCGCACTCGGCGGGAAAGATGGTTCCCGGTTCCTCGGAGACTTGCTCCACGTGATATTCGTTGAACAAAACGCGCCCGTACTGCCCGGAGGCCGCTGCGCCCACCGGAGTGTTGAAGGTGAACTGCATGATGGCACTGTCGTTGTTGTCGGTCAGCCAGGTTTGGGTGGGCGCGATTATCCCGGTCGTATCGTGGCGGAGATCGCTGATCGTAATCTGCCCTAACGTGCCGTTATACGATTCATTCAGGTTTTGTATCCATTGCGCAAGCGTCGAGCCGTCGGTGAAGTTAGTGTTGATGGTGGCAACGCCAGGATCAGGGCTGGGATCACCCTGGCCGACATCCCAGTTCGCCACACCCTGGAATGTCGCTCCCATGTAAGTCGTCGAAGTGTTCAGCCACACCAGGCTGTAATGCGTGGCGAAGACCCGCCCGCCGGCACTGGTATACCCCAGCAGGTTGTCAACGTAGGTGGAAGATTCCGCATTGTCTTCGCCCTGGCAGGGGAACATCACCATGTCGTAGTTATTGAGAGTCGAGCTATTTCCCATGAGCACGGTTTCCGATGGAGTCGACGAGTTAATCTCCGCTCCCGGATTAAGGTTGCCCTTATAGAGGTGGATGCGCCCGCCCGTGCTGCCATTGTCGTCGGTAAACTCGGAATCCGCGACGCCCACATCGCGCAGCACGCACTCCGTCGCATCGACCGAGCCAGTGGCGACAGCGATCAGTGGAATATCACCTTCGGCATGGGTGGTCGGCATGTCGAGGACGAGGCCAGTGATTGGACTGGTAATAACTGCCTGAGTGAACTGCCGCCGCCACTTACCTGCCTGAATGACCAGCGTATAGGTGGTGTTCTCCGGTACGCCGCTGAGCGTAAAGGCGCCGTCGACCGCGGTAAAGGTGCTGGCAACTGCATTTGCCGGTACAGCGTTTGAAGCGGTCAGGCAATTCGCTCCCGGACACTGCGCCCCGGAAACAAATGGAGCCACAGTCCCGGTCGTGACGTAGACCAGCGCATTCGACAGCGGATCGACCGCATTCGGAACGTAGACTGTGCCGCTGATCGTCGTGGTTTGCGCACCCGCAACCGTGCCCAGAACCGACACGATTGCCAGCGCCCCGATGAGAATTCTGAAAAAGCCGGCGCGTCGGCAAACGGAGGAAAAAAAATCCTGATTAGAGCGAACCAATGCGGTGATGTCCAAGAGTTTCTCCCCTCCGTACCTCAGAAAGCAGCCTTGCACGCGGGCCGCCACAAGAGAATTCTGCGGTGTTCTTTGCTTACATCGACGGGGCGCCTTATATCCGTTAGGCCGGTGCCCCACGGAAATGAAAGGTTCCTTACAAAAATGGGAATGGGCGCCGCTGCGGGCGGTCTATGTGGATCAAAATCGCGAATCCCCAGCTAAGCTCAGCTCAGCATCCTTAAAGTCGACTGTAAGCTAGAGGCAGACTTTCCCGAGAATTCATACTGTAAGAAGAAACCTAAAAAAACTGACGAAATTGCTTGGAGAATCGCCAGAAATGGAGTACTTTGCCGACATAGAATTTGCAGTCTGGGGCCAGGAAACACAAATTCGAGAATGGGGGCACGACTCGATCTCGCGGTTGACTAGCATCCCCTGCTTTCCGCGACGTACTCCTTAGCTTTCGGTGTTGCCGGCTCCGAGAGGAATCCAGCCGTGAAGTTCTCTCTTCGGTTCGCCATTCTTGTTTCTATCTTCTCTTATTGCTGCTTGTCTGCCCATGCCGGCGAAGCTGCTAAACCGATTGCTTCGGCATCATCTGGCGCAGTTGCAACCTTGTCTTCAGATGACAAACCTGTTGTCTCCTCATCGGAGTTCATGATCCCAGGTCCATTGCGCTCTCTTCTGCGCATGGCTGGTATCAGTCCAAAGGTTACGCCCGAACAAGTGCTGCCCTTGCTGAGCCGAAATGTGTTTATACAGGGTTATGAAGGCTCCCACAGGCCGACTGAATTTCTCATCCTGCTGAGTCGCTATGTCGCGCAGGCCAAGGAGCTATCGAACCTGGTTGCGGCCGATGGCAGCATTCACGCTTCCAATTGCGATGACGCCAAACCGCTTCTACACATCCTCGGCTATCGTGCTCGCCCAAACTGTGGAGAGCCCGGCACATCCTTGCAGACGGCAGATGCCGAAAGGGCATTCATCACCATCGATTCCGGCTTTCCTCTACTCGAACTGGAGCAGACTCTGCAAGGCGGCAAACCTTTCAACTATCCCTACGCGTCCACTCCGGTACCAGTGCTCTTTGCCCCCGGCGATTGGACCATGGCCAGCAGCAAGAATTACAACGAAAGCAGCAAGGATCTGGTGGATACGATTCTCAGCGATCCCGCCGTAGCCCGCCTCTACTGGGCCCTTTCCAAGCTGGATTCCGAAACCGATAATTCTTTGCAGCAACTGATTGGGATCAGGAAATTGTTGCCTTATGCCGGCGTCCTTGATTTCTACGGGAGCCACCTCTGCATCCGCGATGGCCGGGTCATCGTTCCTGGAGGAATGAATGCAGAATCCGCATGGAAAGATTTAGTGGGAGCCAGCCCAGCATCGCCCGCAGCCTTTGTGCAGAAATTGCTGGCCACGGATAAAGGCTGGTTGACCGCTTATTTTGACGTGCTCTCGCGGGTGCGTAGAGATCAGCAGGCATATTTCATCGAACCGCATCGCCTGCGGCTTTTTTATGAAGCGCTGCGAAGTTCGGATCCTTCAGTGAGTGCCACGAGGGGCATCTTCAGGCCAGCCCCTGCACTTTTGCTTTTAGCGACCCGGCTGCAATGGGAGCCCAACGGAGAACCCCTCGTCCCGGGAAATCTCGACGTGTGGAGAGATATTCTTCACCAAAAAAAGCGGAGCCCGCGCCCGGCCACTCCCGATCAGCTCATCCAAACCATGTTCGCTCTTTCGCGGATGACGAACGATGACGGGCCGTTGCAGATATACCTGGCGATCGCCGAACTCGATAGCAGAAGACCTCCCGAGCAACGCCTGCAGCCCGCGACCGTGCGCCTGTTGGCACACAGATTCCCAGAGTTCAGCGATCAATATCGCATCTTTTCCGAGTTTCAAGAGTTGAATGACGCGTCCATTGTTCTGTTCCTGGATACAGCCGAAGCGCTGAACAATGTTCCGAACCCTGTGCGTGGCAATGCGCTCGGTACCTTTCAGGCAAATGTTGGAATGTGGCAGATCCTGGCCCGGCAGGGACAAATCCCGAACTCCCGACTCAACGATTCGTGGCAGCAGGTGATTAAGCCATTCGCCGGAATCCGATCGGCAGCCCAGTTGTATGACGCCGGCAGAGCTTCTCTCGGAGAACTGTTCCAGTTTGCGGGCGGGTCAAGAGTTTCTCAGGATGGAATTATCGAATTGCTGGCAGGACCGGCGCAAACTACTCCGGAAGGAATGAGGATCCATAAAGAACTTGCCCTCAGAATCCGCTCAGTATTGGACGGTCAACGGCTGGTTTCTCTTGACACATTGCTTTCTCTGGGTGATGCCTTAACCGAAAAAGAACAAGGAAAAACGCTGAATGAATACGCGATCCATCAGGCCGGGGAAATCCGCGAATTCGAAATGCCGCGGCCGATTTTTACCAACAGTGAGCACACGGAATGGGCCTCAGGAATCTATAACAACCATCACACCGACGTGCAGATGCGAACTGACGTGGCCAAGGTGCTCAAGTCTCCGTCGCCTACGCACGCGCAACTCGAGGAGGCTCGAGGCCAACTTGCTTCTTTCTTGCGGGACAGTCTTGTCGGTTTGAACTACGCCTATTACGAGCCGCCCGGCGCTCAAGCCTTGCACGATAACCCGCTCCTAGTCCGCTCCCACGACTTTGCGGCAGAAACAGTCTCCGGTATAAAGACCGTCTGGCAGGCTCCGCAGCTTCTTGGCCAAGGCACTCCCGCCGGTGGAGGCGCTCACTTTGTCGGCTCTCTTGCCGATCTGCCCTACGTTCTCGCCGATCTGGAGCAGGACTTTATTTCGCCGGAAAATGTTCAAGCTCTTATCTGGAAGGAATTGACGCCGGGCCTGTTGACCAGTGCGATCTTGCCGCGCTGGTGGGATGTCAGCCAGAACGAACTCCACGCGGTTACGCTATATCAGAAAACAGGAGAGGAACTTCTGAGCGCTTCCGCGAAGGATGAAGACCTGCGGATCAAAGTGATGGCCATCCTCTCGGATCGCGTGAATCCCCAGCGGTCAGAGCAAATCGAGCAGGGTCTGCGCGCCGGCAACTCCTCCCAAACACTCATGCGCGTTACGCCCGCCGACACGTTCTATCTAACAGCAGAGTTCCAGCGCAGGTACCCGGGAGAAACCCGCTCCTGGGGAGTGGCAACCCAGGAACTGCAAGATCTCTCTCGTCAGCATCCGGAGCAAGTGAATTGGAAGCGCTTGTCGCACGATTTTGGTGTGCCGCATCCCAGCTTCGCGCAAACCTACGATCGCGAGCTGCTCAACGTCGGCCCGCTGCCTTCGTTCGAGGGATACTCCAGCCGTTTTCTCGGCGAGTCCTGGGATTCGTCCAATCTGTATTGGGCCCGCCTGGCCGATGAAACAGGACAATCGCCCGTAACGCTAAACCGTCTAGTACCCCGACTGACCCGGCACATGGTCGAAAAAATTTCCGCAACCGATTTTGAAGACTGGCCCGCGCTTCTTCGTGCCATGCGCGAGACCGGCGAAGACTACGAAAAAGGCAAGGTCACAGAGTAGGAAGGACTTATGGCAAGAATATCTCCGGTATTTTTTTGTTTATGTTTTTGTCTGTTTGCCAGCGATGGAACGGGAGTCAAAGCTCAGGAAAACCCCGACCTTCACGTTGTCGTCAACTTGGTACAGCTCAACGTGGCCGTGACCGACAAGAAGGGAAACTACATTACGGGCCTCAACCCCAAAGACTTTGCCATCGTAGAGGATGGGATTACCGAGAAGGTTGCCACCTTTGCGGAAGGCAACGAGCCGGCAATCAGTTTAATTGAGGGAGCAGAACCCAGGAAACTAGCAGGCCCGCCCGATGATTCGACCAAAGATGCGGCCAAAGATCCGTCCAACGGAGACCCACGCCACACTCTCGATTCGCTTGTAGCTGGCGCCAATGTATTCGTTCTGTTTGATACCAGCGATTACATGTATCGCGGTTTTGTCTTCGCGCAGGATGCAATCGCCGAGTTTGTTCGCTCCCTAGGCACTGCAGACAAGATCGCCTTCTATTCCTACAACCGCGATCTCTACCGCGCGGCCGCGCTCACCGCTGATCGGGAGCAGGTTTTGCGCGCCGTCCGCTCCACCGTCGCGGGAGATGAAGCGGCGCTCTACAACACCCTGCTGCTCACTCTGAAAGACGCCAGTCAGTTCACCGGCCGGAAAGTCGTGGTGGTATTTTCCAACGGTCCCGACAACTCCAGTGTCGTACCTCCCGAGGATGTCGCCGAGTTCGCCCAGTCCGCTGGTGTTTCCATCTACATGATCAGCACCCAGGACGCCAAGCTGGAACCCGTGTCCACCGCGGTCTTTGATCGCATGACCGCTGCCACCGGCGGCAAGGCCTACTTCGCCAAAAATTGGAGAGACGAAAAACAGGCCTTCGCATCCATCCGCGACGATCTCGCCCATCTTTATTCGCTAAGCTACTATCCCAGGATGAATCCCAACTCTGGCTGGCGCGCGATCACAGTGAAATTGGTGGGCGAGCACATGAAGAAATACAAAATCCGCACGCGCAGCGGATATCGTCCTCAACCGTCCCGGTTCTCAGGCGACGCCAAAACCGCCAACCTCGATACATCCGGCTGCAGTTCGTACTCGCTGCAGTGCATTAAGGCTGAGTCGTTGCCGCACCCGTCGCGCTAAGGTCCGGATTGTGCAGTTCGACTATTACACGACGACTGTCATCCTGAGCCGAGCCGTTCTTCAGGCGTAGCGAAGTGCCTGCCCTGAGCGAAGCCGAAGGGATCTCCCGCTTAACCGGCCCAACGCGTAAGCCAAACTGCGCCACGACCGGTTTTCCGAAAGTTGACACCCGAATCGAAGCCCGTAGTATAAGATTCGAGTTTCATTTGGGAATCTTAAAGATGCAGACCGGCTTTGCATCAATCAAGCTCGCGCTGTTGCATTACAGCCTCGCGATCATGCTCGTATCGCTCGCGCTGGCGGTATCGCTGGCGCTACAAACTTCGCTTGGCAATCCCTTCTGGTTCTTCTTTTCCGTCGCAGTCATTCTCAGTACTTGGTTTGGACGGGCAGGCGCTGGCTGGCTGGCGGTTGTGTATAGCACGCTTGCGGTGATGTACTACTTCACCCCGCCGCTACGTAGTTTTTCGGTAGCGCCCAGCGAGTTGCCGTTCTTTCTCACATTCGTTGGGTGTGAGGTGGGCGTGACTCGGTTGATCGCATGGCGCAGACGAGTGGACGATGCTCTTCGGCAAGCTCGCGACGAACTGGAAGCAAGAGTTGCAGAGCGGACAGCCGAGCTCAAGAACGCCAACGACGCACTTTTGAGACAGATGGAGGAACAGAAGCGTACCGAAGAAGCTCTCCAGGTCACGCGCGCAGAACTGACTCGCGTAGCTCGAATCACGACCATCGGCGAACTGACGGCATCCATAGCTCACGAAGTAAACCAGCCTCTCGCTGCCGTGGTGGCGAATGCGGATGCCTGCGTGGCCTGGCTTTCGCGCGAACATCCGGATCTTGTCGAAGCCCGAGCCGCCGCGGATAGGGCCACTCAGGGCGCTACCCGGGCATCGGAAGTGATTACCCGGATTCGTTCGCTGATCAGCAAGGCGACGCCGGAGAAGTCGCGTTTTGAAATGAATCATGTGATCGAACAGACGGTTGCTCTGGCCGAAGGACAAGCGTCGAGAAATAATGTCACGATCGAGTCTGACCTCTCGCCGGATGTGCGGCATGTGCTCGGTGACAATATCCAGTTGCAGCAGGTAATTTTGAATCTGTTGATGAATGGAATCGAAGCGATGACCACCGTTACTGATCGGCCGAGAAAACTGGCGATCCGGTCGGAATCACAAAGCGGTGGCCAGATTCGAGTCTCAGTCCGGGACTCCGGGGTTGGCGTGAGTCCGGATGTCATGGGCCGTTTGTTCGAACCTTTCTTTACCACGCGCGCCAAAGGAATGGGAATGGGATTGCCAATCAGCCGCTCAATTATCGAAGCGCACGGCGGCCGCTTGTGGGCCGAGTCGAATGGTTCCGACGGAGCCACCTTCCAGTTCACTCTGCCGAGTGGGGATGGGCCTGCCTCATGAAGGAACAGGATCCGGTCGTGTTCGTCATCGACGATGATCGTATGATTCGCGAAGGGCTGCAGAGTCTGATCAGGTCCATCGGGCTGCGTGTCGAAACCTTTGCTTCCGCGCAGGATTTCCTAATCGCAAAGCGTCCCGACGTTCCGGCATGTCTCGTTCTTGATGTGAGGATGCCAGGCGTAAGCGGACTTGATCTTCAACTCAAATTGAGCGACGCTGGCATCCACATTCCTATTATTTTTGTTACCGGTCATGGCGATATTCCCATGTCGGTTCGTGCGATGAAAGAAGGTGCGCACGAATTCCTGACCAAACCCGTTCGCGGCCAGGATCTGCTGGATGCGATTCAGAAAGCGATTGCGAGCGATCGCGGTTCGCGCAAAGATCGTCAGGAATTGAACGAAGTCCGGGAGCGATTTGATACGCTCACTCCGCGGGAAAAGGAAGTGCTCAATCTGGTGGTTGCCGGTCTTCTCAACAAGCAGATCGCCGATCAACTCGGAATGAGCGAACTCACCGTGAAGACCCATCGCGCCCATGTGATGGAAAAGACGAACGCCGAATCCCTCGCCCACCTAGTGCGCATGTCGGAAAAGCTCAAAAACTCTCTTCGAAGGTAACGCCGAAGATAATGACCAGCCTCCTCCTAAAGCAGTAGATTATTCGAGCGAAAGCAGGATAGCTTTCAACTCCCCCGGTTGTTACTCTCATGCTCGTGGCAGGTCCGGCGAGTTGCAGATCGGCGAGCCGCAGATGGGGAGCATTGAAGTGAAACCAACCCTAACCAAGACCCGCACCATCGCCATAGTCGACGATGACGAAGCCCTTCGCGAAGCCTTGGGAAGCGTGATGAAAGCTGCCGGGTTTTCTACAAAAACCTTTGCCTCCGCAGAGGAGTTCCTTGCTTGTGACGATTGCGAGGAGACAGCGTGCCTTATTCTCGACGTCCGCCTGCCGGGAATGAACGGCATTGAGTTGCGTAGGCGATTAGCCGATGCGAACAACCGGCTTCCGATCATTTTCATAACTGGCCACGGGGATGCGTCTCTTCGCGACTCGCTCATAAGAGCGGGAGCCGCAGCTTTTTTCTACAAGCCCGTGCGCAGCGATGCATTGCTAAAAGAAATTCATGCGGTGCTGGAAAAGACCAGCGCCGACGAACAGCGGTGAAGGAGTCAGCTATGGCCTCTACCTACACTTTTAGAACAACCGACGAGACGGCAGCGACCTTCCATGTCGCAGAACAAGCGTCGCGCTCCCTCGCCGCGGACGCAATTGTCGGAAAAAGCCTGCAGTTAAAATCCGTGTTGCAGCAAGTAGCCTTGGTCGCGCCGACCGATTCAACCGTGCTGATTCTGGGTGAGACCGGAACCGGCAAGGAGTTGATCGCGCGCTCGATTCACAACCTCTCACGCCGTTCATCGCGTCCTTTTATTCGCGTGAACTGCGCAGCAATTCCCCCATCGCTGATCATTTCCGAATTATTCGGGCACGAGAAGGGAGCCTTTACCGGCGCGGTACAACGGCGGCAGGGTCGTTTTGAAGCAGCCAATGGCGGCACGATTTTTCTCGACGAGATTGGCGAGTTGCCCATGGAAACCCAGATCGCACTACTGCGCGTCATTCAAGAGAGAGAATTCGAGCGCGTTGGCAGCAGCCATCCCATTTCAGTGGACGTTCGCATCATTGCCGCCACCAACCGAGACCTCGAGGCTGCCGTCACTGCCGGCACCTTCCGCGAAGATATGTTCTATCGGCTGAACGTTTTTCCCATCCGCGTGCCTCCGCTGAGAGAGCGGTTGGAAGATATTCCGCTGCTGGTGGAACATCTCATTGAGCGTTTCGCAAACCGAGTTGGCAAAACGTTCAGCACGATAAAGATGAACACCATCGAAATGCTGCAGGCTTACGACTGGCCCGGCAACATTCGTGAACTGCAGAACGTGATTGAAAGATCGGTAATCTTGTCCGTGGGTGACGTATTTTCAGTGGATGAGGCGTGGCTGCGTCGCGAAGCTCGGACGTCGCGGGCAATGCCTCTACTCGTGGCCTCGATGGCCGAGAGGGAACGGGAAATGATTGAAGCTGCGCTCACGGAAAGTGCAGGACGAGTGGCAGGCCCATCCGGCGCCGCCGCGAAACTGGGCATTCCACGGCAAACGCTGGATTCAAAAATTGCGAGTTTGCAAATCAGCAAGTTGCGTTTCAAAACTCGGCAAGACTGACTTGGCAAGATCGGATCTCTACCCATTACAAATCTGATTTCTGATCGTTCAGCATTTCTGAAATCGTCAGCATCTTTTTCACCTTTAACTCCTCTGAATTAAGCGTCTCGTGTTGGATGCTTGATTGCATTCTCGAGAGTGTCCGGCAGAAAGCCATGCGCCAAGTTTATTCAAAGAAAGCTCATTAGGAGGATGTGATGCGAAGAAATCTGATTCAGCGACTTGCAATGGTGTTCTTTATGTTCCTCGGGCTGGTTCCACTGCAGGCCCAGGAGAAAACTTCAACAGCCACAACGCCGGTGCAAATGACCGTCACCGTTCGCGTGCTTGGAGAAAACAAGCGCATGCCCGAAGTCACCCGGGAAGACGTGATGGTCAGGCAAGGAAAAGACCGCCTGCAGGTAACGGGCTGGACGCCAGTTGGTGGAGATCAGGGCAGACTTGATCTGTTCATTCTCATCGATGACGCGGTTAATCCAAGCATTGGCGCTCAGTTCAACGACCTGCGTGACTTCATCAATTCCTTGCCGCCGAGCGCTGCGGTGGGAGTTGGTTACATGCGGAACGGAACTGTGCAAATCGCGCAGGACCTCACTAACAATCACGATCAGGCGGCAAGAGCTCTACGGCTCCCGTTCGCTTCGAGCGGCGCCTATGGCAGCCCATACCTTTCGGTGATCGATCTGATGAAGCGTTGGCCTGAGAGTTCGAATCGTCGGGAGATTGTGATGATCACGGATGGGATCGACCGCTTCCGCGGCGGACCCAGCTATCGCGGTCTTGGCTTTATCAGCCCTGACGTTGATTCGGCAAGCGCCGTCGCGCAGCGTACAGGAACCATCATTCACACTGTATTCACGCGCGGAGTTGGACAGCGTGGGAGCAACTATTGGGAAATAACCAACGGCCAAAATGGTATGGCCAAGCTATCGGATGAAACGGGAGGAGAATCGTTCTTTCTCGGAACGCAGAATCCGGTAAGCTTTCGCCCCTACCTCGATAGCTTGCAGCGCAGCTTCGACAATCGTTATCTGCTTGAATTCAACGCGGTGGCCGGCAAGAAAGCCGGCTTGCAATCCGTGAAGCTGGCGACCGAAGTTGCGGGTGTCGAACTCGACTCGGCTGATAGCGTTTGGGTGAGAGCGCGCTAATCGCTTAACAACGGGTCTTTGCGGAAGGGAATTACTCCATTCCGCAAAGACCCGTTCTTTTTCTGTCTTGTTACCTCTTCTTCATTAGCTCCTCGCCCGCCCCACTCCAAATCTCTAAATCTGCTGCCTCACTTCTGCACAAAATAAATCATCACTCTCCACAACGAATATTCCGCAATTCTGACGGTTCGGCACTTCTGAAGTCTTCAGCGTTTTTTGTTGCTCTAAGTGCCGCAGATTCAGCGTGCCGAATTGGTGACGCAATTGCTTTTGTTATTCGCGTGGTGACCAACGACAAAACAATTCGCGTTCAACGCATGTTGCTCGTGTGCGGTCTGGTTCTAGTGGGAATCTACGGGGCAGCTCGGATTGAAAGCTCTGTGGCTTCGCGCGCAGCGCTAAAAAAGTTTGCCGCGCTAGAAACACCTTCGGATACCAGCAGCGAAAGCGTAAACGAAACCATGCCTTCTGGTGACCAATCGAGCTTGTCCCAGCAAACGGATTTACCCAACGTCGACTTCCGTCACTGGGATGAGCGCCGGATAAAAGCCTACAAGGAGAGCGTAGGAAAGCAATCAGGAATGCCGCTGGCAGTGCTCCGAATTCCAAATATCCATCCGGAAGTTCCGCTCTTCGAGGGCACGGATGATCTCACGCTCAACCACGCCGTTGGACGCATCGCGGGCACGGCGCGGCCAGGCGAGCCCGGAAACATCGGCATTGCCGGCCATCGAGACGGTTTTTTCGCGGGCTTAAAGATGTACGCATTGGTGATGCGATCGAGCTGCGGACTTTGCAAGGAACGGACAAATATGTAGTCGATGAAATTCAGATTGTGAAACCGGCGGACGTCGAAGTTCTTCAGGCAGGCCCGTTCCTTCTCTGACCCTCGTCACGTGCTACCCATTTTATTTCTTTGGAAGCGCACCACAACGCTACATCGTAAAAGCTTCTCTCTTGCGGGAGACAGAAAGCGCGGCTGCGAATTCAATCTCAGCCCGCCATCAGCAACAACAATCGATAAGGAGAAAATACATGAACACCCACAGCAAAAACGCGCGCATGCTCGGCAAAGTAGCCGGCAGCGCCTTCATCGTGGCCCTGCTGTCCCTCGGAACCTGGGCGCAGGACTCAACCATCACAACCATCCAACACGGCCCATCCTCATTCGATACTCAGGTGAAGAATGCGGAAGTCGTTTACGTGGAGGGCAATGACCTGGTGCTCAAACTCGAAAACGGCAGGGTCGAGCATCTCGTTGTGCCCGACAGTGACAAATTCACAATCGACGGGAAAGAGGTTAGCGTGCGCGAACTCGTGCCCGGAACCAAACTGACGCAAACGATTACCACCACGACCACGCCGCGGTACGTCAACACCGTCAGAACGATCGAGGGAAAGGTGTGGCATGTGAATGCCCCCACATCGGTCATTCTCAGCTTGTCGGACCACACAAATCAGATCTTCAACGTTCCCGCTCACGCCAAGTTCGCGATTGATGGCCGCGAGAAGACGGTGTTTGACCTGAAGAAGGGAATGAAGATCAAGGCAACCATCGTTACCGACGACGAGCATACCGTGATCGAACAGAGCAAGTTCGCTTTCGGTCAAGCCCCGCCGGCAACTCCGCGCGAAGTTGGAGTCTTGTTGTTCATGGCTCCAGCACAGCCTCCCGTAACTCTGGCCAGCGCTGAGGAACCTGCAGATACCCTGCCTGCCACGGGCACGCTTTTGCCGTGGGCGGGATTGCTGGGTACGTTGGGCCTGGCGTCGTCACTTGGGATGTGGGCAGTTCGACAGAAGAGCAGGGTTTGATGTCTTGCGAAAGGCTCGCCCCGCAGGTATTGCGCGGGGCGAGCCTTATTTTTTAATACGAATAATCCGGCGCAAACAAACGCTGCGTACTTTAAGGGCAAAAAATGGAACCCAATCCGATTCTCTTCCGCGATCTTACTTATATATTTCTGGCCGCAGTATTTGGTGGCCTGGTGGCGTGGCGTCTTCACCTCCCGTTGATCCTGGGTTTTGTTATCGGAGGAATCGCCATCAGCCCGTTCACCCCGGTCCTCATCTCTCGGACTTGCACACTTTCGAAGTGCTTGCCGAGGTCGGCGTAGTGCTCCTTATGTTCTCGATTGGCGTCGAGTTCTCAATCCCAGACCTGATGCGTGTGAAATGGGTTGCTCTCATCGGTGGCCCCATCGGAATTCTGCTCATGCTGGGTATCGCCATCGGCGCTGGAAAACTCCTGGGTTGGAGTACGACAGAAGGGTTTGTCCTGGGGGCGGCGGTTTCAGTGGCGAGCACTATGGTGCTGGCGCGTCTATTGAGCGACACGGGAAAGCTCACCACAACCCACGGCCGCGTGATGATCGGCATTACTCTCGTGGAAGATCTCGCAGTGATCTGCATGACGGTTGTGATTCCGGTATTAGGCAACTCCAAAAATGGCGGCTTGCTGATGGCGGCGTGGGTTCTCGGCAAGGCCATTCTCTTACTCATCCCGCTGATCTATCTTGCGATGAAAGTGATTCCCCCTTTTCTCCGCCGCGTCAAGAGAACCTGTAACTCGGAACTGCTCCTGCTGGTTGCGATTGCCATTTGCCTCGGGACAGCTGCTCTCGCGCAAGCGGTCGGATTTTCCGTTGCGCTTGGCGCCTTTCTTGCCGGCGTATCCATCAGCAGCCTGCCCGACCTTCACGATGCGCATACTCAACTTGTACCCCTGCGCGATGCCTTCGTCGCGCTCTTCTTCGTCTCGCTCGGAACTCTGATTGATCCCGCGGTACTCATGCACAGCCTGCCGCTTCTCAGACTCATGCTCTTGCTCATTGTTGTCGGCAAATTTCTGGTGTGGACGATGGTCGTGTGCCTCTTCCACTACCCGATCCGCACCGCAATTCTGGTGGCTGCGGGACTAACGCAGATTGGAGAGCTCTCATTCGTTGTGATGCAGACGGCGCGCTCTGCCGGGATGGTGGCTGAGAATGTTTTCAGCACGGTGATCGCCGCATCATTGATTTCGATATTGCTGAATGTGTTTTTCGTGCGCGGCACGTTTGCATGGCTGGGTAAAAATATTCCTGGACCAGACCCGATTAAGCCCACAAACGATATACCGGCACGGGCGACTGAGTGAAATAAGCGAGTAATAATAACGGAGGCGGCAGGATGTTGTCATTCCCTTGACATGGCCCTCACGTTTAATCTATTATGTCTACTAAGGTAGTAGAGTTGTGGCAATGTCCATCTCGCCAATCCCCAAGCCGCTTTTAAGTTTTCCCGGCCCACCTGTCGTGCCATTCAGACCAAGGGCCTCTGCCCTCGTGTTTGAAGACGTTAAGTCGAAGGCGCTACTTGAGAGAATGCATTTGATCGGACCCAGCACTGCAAACGTACTGGTCACTGGGGAAACAGGTACCGGCAAGGAACTCATTGCCAGGCATGTGCATAAGCTGAGCCCAAGGGCTGACGGTCCCTTTGTGGCGGTGAATTGCGGAGCCTTTTCTGAAAGCCTGGTAGAGAGCGAATTGTTTGGTCATGAGCGTGGCTCATTCACCGGAGCCACGGTAGCCCGGGCGGGATGGTTTGAAGCGGCTCGGGGCGGAACGCTGTTCCTGGATGAGATCGGCGATTTGCCGTTCGCCATGCAAGTGAAGTTGCTCCGCGTGCTGCAGGAGCGGCAGGTGGTCCGATTGGGTTCGCGTAGTCCGGTTGCGATTGACGTTCGCGTGGTAGCCGCGACCAACGTAAACCTTGAGGATGCGGTTGCCGCAGGACGTTTCCGCGAGGATCTTTACTACCGGCTCCAGGTTGCCGCGCTGCACATCCATCCGTTGCGCGAACGGCCGGGTGACATTCTCCCGCTGGCGCGATACTTTCTCGGAGTTTATGGAGAACGACTGGGGCTGAAGGATCCCGCGCTGAGCCCGGACGCGATCGATGTACTGGTTAGTGGACACTCCTGGCCGGGCAATACGCGCGAACTGGAAAATGTTATCCATCACGCCCTCCTGGTCTGCCAGGAAAGTGTAGTTAGACCAGAAGATTTGAGGCTTTCTCCCCTCGGGCTCCGAACCGCGGCAAGTAGTCCAATCCAGCCATTCGAAGCGTTGCAGGATGCGCTACGGGCACTTTTTGAAGCTGGCCGTCCCGGCCTTTACGCAGAGATCGAGACAGCGGTTACCCGAACAGCCTACGAATTCTGTCACCGCAACCAAGTGCAGACGGCCCGGCTACTCGGCATCAGCCGTAACATCGTTCGTGCCAAGCTGATGCAATGTGGTGAGTTGCCCGACGGTCGAAAACTCCGGCAACAGTCCAACCTACCTGATAGGTTTGCCAGCTAGAAATTCTCTAAGGCAAGGTTGACCTCGCTGCCCGATCCAAACAATTCATCGTGGATCGATTTGCGCACTCGCACAAATTCTTGATCCGCACGATCTCGCGGTCGCGCCAAGCGGACCGGCAAAACGTTTCTAATCGTACCCGGCTGCGGAGACATGATGACGACCCGGTCCGCAAGATAGACCGCTTCCTCAATGTCGTGGGTGACCAGCACAACCGTCGTTCGCTCAGCCTTCCAAATCCGCAGGATTTCCTGTTGCATGCGCATACGAGTCAGCGCGTCCAGGGACGCGAAGGGCTCGTCCAACAAGAGGACTTCGGGACGCCCCGCCAGGGCCCGTGCAATGGCCACGCGCTGTGACATGCCGCCGGAAAGCTGGTGAGGATATTCATATTCGAACTGATCCAACCCAACTAAGTTGATGTAGTGTCCAATGTCTCTGCTGCGTTCCTCGGAAGGCATCCCGGCAAGTCCGAAACCAACGTTGTCGTGCACCGTTAACCACGAAAGCAGGCGGTGCTCCTGGAAAACTACCCCGCGATCCAGGCCAGTCCCCATGAGTTTCTTGCCGTCGAGAAAAACAGCGCCCTCATACTCGGTCTCCAGGCCGGCGATGATTCTCAACAAGGTCGTCTTCCCGCAGCCACTCCCGCCGACAATGCAAACGAATTCTCCGGGGTCGATGGTCAGCAGAATATCTTTCAACGCTAAGAAGGTGCCCTTGGAGCCCGCAAAGACCTTACTCACGATTTCAATGTCGACCGTGCCGCGTTGATCAAAGCCGTTGTTGACCATAATCGAAGACCATGAGTTGAGGCGCTCACGCCGAGGCGGGCGGAATGCATCGTCCAAGCGACTGTACGTCAGCGAGCTCTGTGACCAAGAAGCCTGCGGCCAGCCGTGTTCCTCATCCAGTCGGTGGTCTTGCCAAAGACAGCGAAAAGTATCACGCTGGCCAGGATGACGGCGGCACGGCCAGTCATCTCGCCATCCACCATGAGGTATCCGATCCCGCTGCTCGCTCCCAAAAGCTCCGCCGCAACTACAAACATCCACGTCAGACCCAATCCGCTGCGAAGCCCGACAATGAACTCGGGCAGAACGGCCGGAAGAATGAGTCGCCGAACCATTTGAAAACGGCTCAGCCGGTACAATTTCCCAACTTCAAGCAACTTGGTATCGACGTGACGCATGGCGACGGAGAGATTCAGATAAACCGGAAAGAACGCACCCACAGAGATGAGTGCAATTTTTGACGTCTCCTGGATACCGAGCCATAACAGAAAGAGTGGAACCCACGCAATCGAAGGAACGCTGCGCAGCGCCTGCAACGAAGGATCAAGCAGCTTGCGAGCAATCGGCAGATAGCCGGTGAGGCCGCCGAAGAGCGTGCCTGCGCTTGCTCCGATCAGAAACCCAATCGCTACGCGGGATACTGTCATTTCTGCGTGTTTCCACAAATCGCCTGCAGCGGCTAGCTGATAGATCGTCTTGCCGACGACGGTCGGAGCCGGCAGCCAATTTGGGGGAAGCACCCCTAAGCGCGCGAGCAGTTCCCACAAGAGCAGCACGCTCACGGGAATGATCCAGCCTAGAAGCCGATCTGGAATGTAGATTCGCCCAAAGTTATCTGGCGGCTTCGAAGTTGATCGCGCATCAGCGTCTTTCCAAACGAGCCTTCGGTGCTGCTCCACAGTGCTCATTTTCTCGGCCACGCTCTTGTTGACTACGTCTTGCGCGTATCGAGGATCGATCAGATTGGTCACGGTCGCGCTGACGTCGGTGCTGCTGTTGATTACATTGTTCTGTTTCAATACGTCGCCGGCGGCGAGAATCACCTGTCTCTGGTTGTCTCCGATGGTCGAATTGGTGAGGTCGGTGCGTCCCAGAACTTTCGTGATGACGGAATCGTCGAGCTTGGTGTCGGTGGCAAACAGTTTGCGAAATTCGTGCGGGTTCTGGAGCGCCCAGAGCCGAGCCTTTTCATAGGCGTCCAAAACGCGTTCCACATACGCCGGATATTGCTGGGCAAACTCTTCGCGCACGTTGAGTACACCGTAACTGTTGAAGTTCACATTCCGATAGAAGAGCCGGGAGCCGCTCTGAATCTCGGTCTGCGCCATCATCGGGTCCAGGCCGGCCCAGGCATCTACGTCGCCTTTCTCAAGTGCAATCCTTCCCTCGGGATGCTGCAGCACGACCATCTGAATATCTTTCTCAGTTAGCCCCGCTTCATGAAGCGCGCGCAACAGGAATATGTGGGGATCTGTTCCGCGTGTCACCGCCACTTTCTTTCCCTTGAGATCTTCGACTTTCGCGATGGGAGAGTCTTTACGAACGACCAGAGCGGTCCATTCGGGACGCGAGTAAACATAGATAGCCTTGATCGGATTGCCGTTGGCTTTTCCGATGAGAGCCGCGGCCCCAGCCGTGGACCCAAAGTCGACGCTCTTGCTGTTCAGAAGTTCCAGCGCTTTGTTGCTGCCGAGACTCTGTGTCCACTCAACAGAGATGCCATCACTGGCCAAATCCTGCTCCAGAAATTTCTTGTCCTTCAGCACCAGGCTCACGGGGTTGTAATAGGCGTAGTCGAGCTTAATGGACCTGGGCTTAGCCGAAGCCTTGCGACTACAGCCCGGTGACATCGCCGCAACCATCAAAATGGCAGCCACAAGCGCGAGCTTTGCCCTCTTCCGAACGATCACATTCCCCCTTATGCGGAGCGTGCAGAACACGAATCTGACGCACGTACGACTAACTTTGCTGCATCGGCACCGATGTCGCCGCGGTCGTTCGCGGCTGGTGTTCATTGGCCACCAGTTCTCCGAACGGGCCAGTGATGTTGCCCACCGATTTTTCCGATCGCGCCGAGAGCGACAGATGCGGAAACAGCAAGTCCGCTACGCGGTACGCTTCTTCAAGATGCGGATAACCGGAGAGAATGAAAGTTTCAATTCCCAGGTCGGCGTATTCCTGCATTCTTTTCGCGACCGTGGCTGGATCGCCAACCAGCGCTGTGCCAGCGCCTCCGCGCACCAAGCCCACACCCGCCCAGAGATTGGGGCTTACTTCCAGTTTTTCGCGACCGCCGCGATGCAACTCCGCCATCCGACGCTGGCCTTCGGAGTCGAACCGTGCGAAGGTTGTTTGCGCTCTGGCGATCGTGTCGTCGTCGACGTAGCGAATCAGATCGTTGGCTGCGGCCCACGCTTGCTGCTCCGTTTCGCGAACGATGACGTGCAGGCGAATGCCGAACTTGACTGTGCGGCCCTGTTCCTCGGCCAGGCGACGTACAGTCATCACCTTCTCCTCGACCGCCTGCGGTGGTTCGCCCCAAGTCAGATAAACATCGACCTGCCGTGCGGCCAAGCCGTAAGCAACTTTCGACGATCCGCCGAAATAGAGCGGGGGATGCGGCTTTTGAATAGCGGGATACAAGACCTTTGCATTCTCCACATGAAGATGCTTTCCGTTCAACGAAATCGCATTGCCGGCCACGGCCTCGCGCCAGATCTGAAGAAATTCTTCTGTCACCTCATAACGCTCATCGTGAGTCAGAAAAACGCCATCGCCGAGCGCCTCATCAGGATCGCCGCCAGTAACGACGTTAATCAGGAGCCTTCCCTCTGAAAGCCGGTCGAACGTCGCCGCCATTCGCGCAGCAGCCGTCGGAGAAGTGATGCCGGGACGAATCGCCACCAGAAACTTGAGCTTCGTTGTCACTGGAACCAGAGTTGACGCCACGACCCAAGCGTCTTCACACGACCGGCCGGTGGGTAGCAGCACGCCTTGAAACCCAAGCTGGTCGGCCGCCTGCGCGATTTGCTTCAAATAACCGTAGGTGACAGTTCGAGCCTGTTCGGCGGCGCCAAGATACCGACCGTCTCCGTGAGTTGGTAAAAACCAGAACACTTCCATGTTTTCGGTCTCTTTTCCGGGGAGGACTGACTTCCACTCGAGCTTTGGCAATTGTCTTGCCAACAGGTAGGTGCGCCTATGTCCATGAATTTCAGGTTTTCACGCGGTTACGGCGAATGTCCGGCGGTTCAGCAAGTGGCATGGTGTTGCTGCAGCAACACCGATTCAGCAGATATGTTGCTGCAGCAGCAACAGGCGACCGTCCGAAGCACGATCGGCATGGCTGGCTACACGGGAGGACTGTAGTGCTCTCTACGGTGAATCACATCGCACTGAATGTTCGGCCCCGGCAACATGCCTTCGAAATTGCCGATCAGTTGGCCGCGGCGTTCGCTCAAACCGCCGTCGAACGCGATAAGCGGGGCGGCACCGCGAAAACCGAGCGGGACCTGCTGCGCGCGAGCGGATTGCTCAACGTGACCATTCCGGCAGACTTGGGCGGCTGGGGAATGGAATGGCCCGATACGATGAAACTCATACGTGTTTTCGCCCGAGTCGATAGTTCGCTTGCCCATCTGTTTGGATTTCAGCATCTCATGCTGGCTTCCGTGTTGCTCTATGGATCATGGGCACAGACCGAAGATCTCTTCTCTGAGACGGTCCGCAATAAATGGTTCTGGGGCAACGCGCTCAATCCGCTCGACAAGCGAACCAGCCTGACGCCCAATCGTGGTACGGCGTACCTCATCAACGGGCGCAAGAGTTTTTGCTCCGGCGCCGTCGACTCCGACATGCTAATCGTCTCCGCGATTCGCTCTGTGGACGAGAAGTTCATGGTAGCCGCCATACCTTCAGGCCGTCCCGGAATCCGCATTCTCGACGACTGGGATGCCATGGGTCAGCGGCAAACCGACAGCGGGACGGTGGAATTCTGTGAGGTTGCCGCCGGGCAGGAAGAATTTCTGAAGACGCCCGGTCCGCTGGGAAGCATCCGGGCATCCTTACGTTCGTGCATTGCGCAGTTGATTCTAAGCAATATCTTTCTGGGCATCGCAGAAGGAGCGCTGGAGGAATCGCGTAACTATACCTTGGCGCAAACTAAGCCGTGGATTGCTTCCACTGCCCAGAGTGCGGCGGAAGATCCTTACATTCTGGCGAATTACGGCAGTTTCTTTGTCAGCCTTCAGGCCGCGCAAGCGCTGACCGACATCGCGGGAGAATCTCTGCAGCGAGCCTGGGAGAGCGGAGATGCAGTCACCGAAAATCAGCGCGGCAAGTGCGCGCTGGATGTTGCCACCTCGAAGGTTGCGACCAGCAAGGTGGGCTTGGAGATCACGAACCGGATGTTCGAAGTAATGGGAGCGCGCGCCGCTGCCGGTCCGGCGCGGATCGATCGTTTCTGGCGCAATCTGCGCACTCACACGTTGCACGATCCGGTCGACTACAAGATTCGCGAGTTGGGAGCCTGGGCTTTGAATCGCCAGCTGCCCAAGCCCTCGTTTTACTCCTGAAGATTATTCGTAGAACAGGATCGACTAAGGACCCAGACTTATGCGCAATTCTCGACCTGCAATATTTTACTGCGTGATCGTGTCACCTATCTTGTTCCTGATGGCGTTAGCACCACTCGCTTTGGCCCACAATTCCGATAACGTCCTCCGCATCGGATATCAGAAATACGGCACCCTGGTGCTGCTGAAAGCGCGCGGAAGTTTGGAGAAACGGCTTGCGCTCATGCATGTTGAAGTCAAATGGACGGAATTTCCTGCCGGCCCGCAATTGCTCGAAGGATTGAACGTGGGCAGCATAGACTTCGGCATCGCCGGCGAGGCCCCGCCCATCTTCGCCCAGGCAGCCGGAGCGGATCTCGTTTACGTCGGCTACGAGCCGCCGGCTTCCGCGGGTGAAGCCATTCTCGTTCCCAAAGATTCCCCGATCAAGACAGTGGCCGAACTGAAGGGCAAGAAAGTGGCGCTCAACAAAGGCTCCAACGTTCACTTTTTGCTGGTCAAGCTGCTGGAGCAGGCCCGAGTCAACTACAACGATGTAGACACCATCTTCCTGACGCCAGCCGATGCGCGGGCAGCTTTTGAGCGCGGTAGTGTCGACGCATGGGCGATCTGGGAGCCGTTTCTGGCTGCGGCTCAACGGCAAACCGGCGCTCGCATTCTCGCCGATGGCAACGGTGTGGTCAGCAATCACCAGTTCTTTCTCGCCTCCCGGCGCTATGCCTCCAAGCGGGCGGATGTGATCACCGCAGTCCTGGAGGAATTGGCTGTAGTGGATCGGGGCGCCAAGAGCAATCTGAAAGACGCCGCCGCCGCTCTGCAACCGCAGATCGGTTTGGATCAGGCGACTCTTGAGCTGGCACTGTCGCGGGGCGGCTACGGTGTTGCGCCAGTTACCGATGCTGTTCTCGCCGAGCAACAAAGAATCGCGGACGCCTTCTTCGACCTCAAGTTGATTCCCAAGCACATTAATGTGCATGACGCGACGATTCAGGGAACCTCGAGCGGAGCTCAGGGCAAACACTGAGCCATGAACTACGAAACACGAGCCATGAAATAAGAATCATGAACCAAGGACAGACAACATTCACGAAGAAGCCCAACCACCGTCCGAGTATGCTGGCGAAACAGGCCTTGCCTTGGGTCGTGCCCATTTTGCTGTTGATCGGCTGGCAATGGGCGTCTTCTGCGGGGATTCTGCCCAGCCGCTTTCTGCCCTCGCCGCGGGCGGTAGTGAGTTCGTTCATCGAACTCAGCCTCTCCGGCGAATTGTGGATGCATGTCCGGGTCAGTACTCTGCGCGCCTTGTCCGGTTTCGTCGTCGGCGGCGGAGTGGGATTGTTGCTCGGGTTGCTCACCGCCTCGATGCACTGGGCTGAAATTCTGCTCGACACCACCATTCAAATGGTTCGCAACATTCCTCCGCTCGCGCTTATCCCGCTGGTCATCCTATGGTTCGGCATCGACGAATCGGCCAAACTTTTTCTGGTTGCGTTGGGTGTTTTCTTCCCGGTCTACATCAATACTTTTCACGGCATTCGCTCGGTCGATCGCGGACTTCTGGAGATGGGGCGAACTTACGGCCTGTCCGGCTGGCCGCTCTATCGCGAGATCATTCTGCCCGGTGCGCTGCCTTCCATTCTAGTGGGCGTGCGTTTTTCTCTCGGTCTGATGTGGGTGATCCTGATTGTCGCCGAAACCATTTCAGCGCGGTCTGGCATCGGCTACATGACGATGAACGCGCGCGAATTCATGCAGACCGATGTCATGGTAGTCGGCATTCTGCTTTACGCGATTTTGGGAAAACTCGCCGATCTTCTGGCGAAAGCATTGGAGCGCTACTGGTTGCGCTGGAATCCGGCGTATCAAACGGCGCGATAGAGGATAGCTTTGCCTGTCACTTTCAGTTCGGGAGAGATCGCGGCTGCGAATGAGCGTTGCTCACGCGGTATATCCGTTGGAATCAAAGGCGTCAGCATCGCCTTCGGTGGGCGCACCGTGCTGGAGAACTTTGACGTTGAGATTTCTGCTGGTGAATTCGTGGCGATCGTCGGCCGTAGTGGATGCGGCAAGAGTACTCTACTGCGATCCGTCGTGGGTTTAGAAACGCCGCAAGCCGGGACCATTGTTGTGGGCAATGGTGCGGAGCGCAATGGCAAACCGGATGTTCGCGTGATGTTCCAGGATTCTCGCCTGCTCCCCTGGCGACGAATTCTTCCCAACGTCATGCTCGGTCTGGAGGCCGCGCTCATCCCCCGGGCGCAAAAAGTTTTAGCGCAAGTGGGTCTGGCAGAAAGATCCAATGACTGGCCGGCTACCCTGTCGGGCGGGCAGCGGCAACGAGTCGCGCTTGCGCGCGCGTTGGTCCACGACCCAAATTTGTTACTTCTGGACGAACCATTGGGATCGCTGGACGCGCTCACGCGCATCGAGATGCAGCAGTTAATCGAAGACGTTTGGCGAAGCCGCGGCTTCACCGCCATGCTGGTAACTCATGACGTGGCCGAGGCGATCAGTCTGGCAGATCGCGTCATCTTGATTGAGGGAGGCCGAGTCGCATTGGACGAAGTCGTAAACATACCTCGACCACGAACCCGCGGCAGCGTTCGCTTCGCCGCGCTGGAAGAACGCATACTTGGCCGCGTCCTGCAACGCCGGCCAATGGTCGAAGCACAGTGGTAAGAGGCCGACGAGAACGGAGACCTGATGGCGAAAGACGCGTGTGCACCCATTATTCTAGAAGGCGAACAGAACACCGGCGAATGTCGGATTCATCCGTTCATTGCAGGTCGGCGAAGCGCCCTGGCTTTCGCCGCTACTCCCGTTGAACCAGAAGCCTTGGCCAGTTTGATGGAAGCAGCACGATGGGCCCCGTCTTCCATGAACGAACAGCCGTGGAGTTTCATTGTTGCCAGAAAGCCCAACAAGTCCGATTTCGAGCGTCTGCTCGCGTGCCTGGTTGAATTCAATGTTCAATGGGCGCAACACGCACCCGTTCTGCTCTTGGCTACGGCCAGATTGACCTTTGAATCGACTGGAGAACTCAATCGTCATGCATTCCACGACGTCGGTCATGCAATGGCAAATCTCACCTTCCAGGCGATGGTGTCCGGATTAGCGGTGCATCAGATCGCCGGATTCGATGTTGAAAAAGCTCGCCATGAATTTTCGATTCCCCGCGATTATGAACCGCTCGCCGCCGCTGCCCTTGGATACCCCGGCAACTCGGAAGAGCTTCCCGAGAAGTTGCGCAAGAGAGATGCGAGCCCGAGAAAGCGAAAGCCGCTGGCCAACTTCGTGTTCGAAGGCGGTTGGGGACAGTCCGCTGACTGGACTCGGCGAGTGCCTGCCCTTTCATAGGTTTCGAAAAAACTCGCACACTAAACCAGGTAATACGGTGTAATCCACATCGGCACTGTGCGTAGAGTCATGGTCACCGCCGGGGCAGTGTGTACTCCGATTCGCTGTCGTTCAGTTGCATTGAAGCGATCGAGTACACGGTTATTCAATTCGATGAATGCATTCAGCACGCCGCCTGAAGGATCGAGCTTCAAGGCCAATCGCCCTTCAGTGAAATCGATTTGCACGCACGCAGCGCCTGCCGTCAAACACTCGCGAATGTCACGTTCAGCTTCGTCGACAAGATCATCGAGGAACGCCTCACTCGAATATCCAACAACGCCATTTTGCGGATAAGACTTAAGGCGGATGCCGAAATCACAGCCTGTTTAACCGGCCGGTGAGCGTGCTGCTGAGCGGCCTTCAGATAAGTCCCAGCGTGGACGCCATAGCGTCCAACCTTAATTGTTGCCACGAGAGGGCGGCAATAATCGAAAAAGATTAGAGATGAGGCCACGCGACAGTCCGGTCTCTTGCGTGCGTTCCTCGCCCCCCGTTATCTTCATACTCTAGCGTCTCCCTGGTATTTTCCCGGAAGTCCTCCACAAATCGAGAAAGACTATCGCGGCGCTGTCTGTGGGGAGTGCTGCAGTAGCATGTTGTAGGGGCAGCGGCGTTCAGTAATTGGCGAGAAGGAAGACTCTGGAGAGAAACCTGGCGGAGAACCCGTTCCTGCAGAACACTATTGTGCGAAATTAAAATGCTTTCGGTAATAAATTGATAATAAATGAGTTATTGGTGGAGGCGGCGGGAGTCGAACCTTCCATCCTCTTTTAGATTCTGTAACTTACTGATTCTACAAAAGGAAGAAAGTGCCAAAAGGCCCACACAAGCCTATCTATCGTACAATTTTGCTTGCTGAAAAGCAGGGCCTGCGAAAGAAAATCCGTTCGAAAGGCGGTCGTGGGGCATCGCCAGTTTCAGCGTGGAACGTACCATATTGTTGTATTAGGCTCTTGCCCCCAAAGCCCCTTTCGGGATGAAAACATCAGCCGGAAGTTTGAATCGAGTGCGCAATTTCCGCACTTGTTCCATGGTGAGATTCCGTTGCCCCGCCAAGAACATCGAAACCGCACTCTCCGAACCAAATTGAGGAATCAGGTCACGTTGCGTGAGATTCTGCTGTTCAATCAGAAACCGCACAACTGAAGCCGGATCAGCCGCAGGGATAGAGTAATGCTCCTGCTCGTAACGTTCCACGAGCAAGGTTAGAAGTTCGATTGCTTCCACTTCGGAGCTAGAGGGACTTTTCAGCGCCGTCAGTTGGAAGAGAGCATTGGTATACGCTTCAAGTTCCGCGTCATTGTGTATGATGCGGGGAGCGCCGTGCGCAATCATTTCCGCAGGGTTTGCGAGAACTGTGCTCATTTTGTTCCAAACCTCCTATCCCAGTTACTGCGATTGTCGTATTCCTTATGCGTCAAAAAAGATCGGATGTAGACGTGCCCTTCGGTCTGCTTTTCATCCGTCGTCTTAGAATAGTGGACGACGGTGATAAGCCTGTACCGGTTCTGTCTGATGTTAAAGATCACGTAGCCATCCACAGGATCGGCGTCCTTAAACATGCCGCGCAGTTCCGCAAAATTGTGCCACCGGACCGCCTCGACGATCCCGACCCACGCTTTAATTTCGTTCGCCGCATCCGGATAGCGTTCCATCGCCTCGGTCAGGTGCCGACGCGTAACGATATGCACTCATCTAGAATACTTCACAATATGTGAAGTTGTCAAACCATATAATCTGAAGAGTCTAGGTGTCATCTAATCTGGTTTATTTTCAATGGCTCACTGACACCATGGCAAAAGGTGACGCAGAGCGGATGGGGCTATCTCTCCGCGCGCTACATTCGCGAGCGCGGAGGAGTCGGGCATAAGGCCTCTCCGGCCGCCCATTCTGGAATGACATGGCAACAGGGTCTGCGCTCTTTTGCCTTCTGGATTATCACAGCCATCCTTTTCGTGAGTTCGATCAGCATGAACGGCGCAATCACGCACCTCTCCGCGTTGCTCACGGATCGAGGCCTCACTGCCGGAAGGGCGGCGATCTGCGCGTCCATTCTCGGCGGATCGAACGTGCTTGGTCGGATCGTGGTGGGATGGCTGCTGGACCGATTTTTCGGGCCGCGAGTCGCGTTTGTAATCAACCTTGTAACCGCACTGGGCATTTTTCTCTTAGCTCGAGCCACCAGCTTTCCGGTAGGTTGTCTTGCGGCTGCGCTCATTGGCATCGGGGCCGGAGGTGAAGCCGCGATTACCCCTTACCTGCTGACGCGTTATTTCGGGCTGCGTGCCTTCTCCACTCTTTATGGTCTCACCTGGACGTTCTATGCCGCCGCGGGAGCCATCGGACCGGTGATACTGGGGCGCGCATTCGATGTGACCGGCTCGTATACCGCTTTGCTGGTACTCCTCGCAGCAGCGCTAGGACTGGCGGCCGCGGCGAATCTCCTGCTTCCACGCTATGCAGATTCGTTCGGGACGGAAATGCGCTACTGACGGAAATGCGCTACTGAGGTCCCTGCCCGCGCGTCGATTTCTCGCCTCCTTCGGTTTGGTCCGTTAGTAGAAAACTACTATTGACCAGGGAGTTTTAGAGTGTGATCGTAGTCACATTTTTCTGTCTGTCTGACTGACCCATTGTCGGGGAGGAGACTCATGGCGGTTTTAACTCCGAGCATGCATACGGTGGCGGGTACCTCGTCAGAAAAACCCGGCCTCTACGAAAAGCTCAATACGCAATGGCATAAGCCCGCGCTCCTGATCTTCATGGCCATCGTGATTTTGCATTGGGGCGAACACCTCTTTCAAGCCTACCAGGTCTACGTAATGCATTGGCCACGGCCGAAGGCGTTAGGCATGCTTGGTTTGTTGTATCCCTGGCTGGTGACTTCGGAAACCATGCACTACGCCTACGCTCTGATCATGCTCATCGGACTCTGGGTACTCCGCAAAGGGTTTACCGGAGTCGCCTATACCTGGTGGATGGTGTCATTCTGGATCCAGTTCTGGCATCACATCGAGCATTTCGTGTTGCTCTACCAAGCCACTACTGGTTTCATGCGAAGGTGCCGAATAGTTTTCTGCAGATATGGATTCCGCGAGTTGAGCTTCATTTGTTCTACAACACCATTGTTTTTATTCCGATGGTCGTTGCAATGTACTACCACTTGTACCCGCCCAAGGGGGAAGTGCAGCACTTAAAATGCACTTGCGCGCGGAACGCACGCGAGATGACCGGTGCCGCGGCGGCCTGATTCGCTCGTAGGTTGCGATCAGTTCGCGGTCTGCTGGAGTCAGAGTGTTCGGACCGCGGAGGAGCACTTCTGCCAGAGCGTTGAGCGGCTTTGCCGTTTCAGGACTGAAGGCCATCGGACCGAGGATTCCGGGGACGCCTTCCGGGAGTCGGATGTGTGCCATGAGGAATCTCCTGGTTTTCTAAATCTGCTTCTTTCTAAATCTAGTTCTCTAAATCACACTTCTGCTTTGACTTGTTTATCCGCGATTGCCTGCAACGGCTTTTTGTAGTCGCGCCCTACATAACCCATTTGAGAAGTCTGCTTTCCGATTTCGCGATAGATCTCAGGATCGTCAGGCTGCCATGTGGCCAGCCCGTCAACGTAGCGGTTGAACATGCAGAACGCCGCCGCGATCAGGACCGTGTCGTGAATTTCTTTATCGGTTGCGCCGACTTGCCGTGCCCGCTCGACATCTTCCGGGGTCACGTGTTTGCCGCCTTCTTGCACTTTGCCCGCAATGGCCAGCAGCGCTTTCATCTTGGCGGAAATCGGAGTCGCGTCGTAATTCTGCTTGATCTGCGCGATAAGTTCGTAATCCGCGTCGCTCCCGCCGAGATGTTGTGCCGCAGTGGAACCATGGCAGCTTTGGCAATAGATGCAGTCGTTCTGCGACGAAACGTACGTGGCGATCATTTCTCGTTCTGCTGGAGTCAAAGTATGCGGACCGGTGAGCAACACTTGAACAAGATCACACAGTGGTTTGGTGGTCTCAGGGCTGAACACCATTGGGCCACGAATGCCAGGTAATCCTTCGGGGAGTTGAATGTGAGCCATCGGCGATCCTCCAGTTTGACAGGTATTAGGCTGCTTCCACCGGCTTGCCACAGTTTGGTTCGCCAGAACTTGGTTCGTCCCAGTTCGGCCTTACGTAGCCTATCTGCGCCATGGTTTTCCCCATTTCACGGTAAGCTTGCGGATCAGCCGGTTGCCAGGTACCCAGCCCATCTACGTACCGATTGAACATGCAGAATGCGGCTGCGATCAGGACAGTGTCGTGGATCTCTTTATCGGTTGCGCCCCGCTGCCGCGCGCGTTCGACGTCTTCCGCCGTCACATGCTTGCCGCTTTTCTGAACTTTGCCGGAGATCGCCAACAGCGACTTCAGCTTCTCCGAAATCTCCGCCGCGCCAAAGTTCTGTTTGATCCGATCGATCAGTTCGTAGTTTCCGCCCAGATGTTCGGCTGCTGCCGCACCGTGGGAAAGCTGGCAGAAACAGCAATCGTTCTGCGACGAAACGTACGTTGCGATGATTTCGCCTTCCCCCGGAGTGAGCGTGTTGGAACCGCGCAGCAGAACCTCTACTAATTCGCGCAATGCTTTGGTGGTTGCTGGACTGATGGCCATCGGGCCCAAAATGCCGGGCAGATTGTCGGGAACTTCGATATGCGCCATAATCTTGGCCTCCGCAAAGTCGTTAAAACAGAAATTTCAGCGCCACCTGAATCACGCGTGGGCTTACATCCTGCTGAATTTGCCCGAACGTCGGCGATTCGATATCACTGACCGGCAGGCGGAAGTTGACATGGTTCAGCACATTGAACAACTCGCCGCGGAATTGAAGTTCTTTAGACTCCGTCAGCCGAATGTTCTTGAAGGCTGAGAAATCCCAGTTCACATAGTCCGAACCCTGGACTGCGTTGCGGCCTTCGTCCCCGAATACCTCGAACCGGCCTAGAGGATCCGGCTGGAGTTGCTGGAAGGCGCCTACGTTGAACCACTCTGCCGCGGTTCGCGGGCCAGAATTAGGGTTGCCGATTACGTTGGGGCGGTTTGCCGAGAAGCCGGTGATCTCCGGAGCCTGCCCTTGCAGCGACGGATCACCGGAGTCGTAGACCGTGAACGGCGTCCCGCTCATCGCCGTGAAGATCCCGTTCAACTGCCAGTTGCCCAGAACCTTGCCGTACCAGTTACTGGAATGTTGCAAGAAAGGAAGAGACCACTGATAGCTCAGGACGAGGCGCTGCCGCGAATCAAACATGGACCGGCCGCGCTCCGCCGCAAGATCAAACGGATCCTGCGCCAAATCGTTTTCTCCCGCGATGTCCTGCGATGCAGAGCCGGTAATGTTGAACGAAGAAACGTCATCAATGGAGTGTGACCAGGTGTACGAAGCCAGAAAGGAAAGTCCATGGCTGAAGCGCTTGCGCAGGCTGGTTTCCAGGGCGTTATAACTGGAATCAGCGACACTGGCAATTTCACCGACCGAGCTGTAAATACAATTGTTCGGGTCCGCCAGAGTGCATCCGGAATATAGCCGCCGCTGGTTCACGTTGTTTTCGGTGGAAATCGGACACGGGCTCGCGACCGAACAGCCGGGGCTGGTTGTGTCGACTCCGGGAACAAAGACTGGCGGATTGCCTTCGATGAATCGCGGCAACCTCACGCCAGTCGTGCCCACGTATCCAATCTGAAAAATCCAGTTCTCGCCGAATGACCGTTGAATATTCAGATTCCAATCCTGCGCGTAGGGCAGATGCAGGTTGCGATCAACTACAAGCAGCGTCATCGGCTCGGGGAAAGCCTGGCTGAAAGGATCCGGCGTATAAAACGGATTGGCAAATGAGTTGACGGGAAAGCTTATTTGCTGAGTCTTCAGGAAAGGAGGCGCGCTGACCGGGTCCTGCAGCGGCCCGCCCTCGCCCGTGTAGTACGGCTCGTAGAAAATTCCGTATGCCGCGCTGACCACGGTTTTGCCATCGCCCCGGGGATCCCAAGCTAGGCCGACTCGCGGAGCGAAAGCTGTTTTCTGCGTCGGAATCAATCCCGCGGGCACGCCCGGATCGCCGGGATACAGAAGCCCAGCCGGAGCGTTCGGCATTATCTTCGACTGCGCTCCGGGAACGAAGAGGTTGACCTCGTTGTGTCGTTCAGTCGAAGGAAAAGGAAGCTCGTAACGAAGTCCAAGGTTCAGTGTCAGGTTCGATGTTATTTTGTAGGTGTCCTGGCCGTATGCATCCAGGGCCCGGTCGCGGATCTCGCGACTGAAATTGCCTCCACCCTGCAAAAACACCACGGGATTGCCTGACAGGAAGCTGGCAAATCCGTCGCTGTAGGGGAAATTCTCGAACACAAAGAAACCGTTGCTCGCTATGCCCTGCAAGGCGTTGATCTGGTCGCGGCGGTAGCCTCCGCCAAATTTCAGTTCGTGGCGGCCATGTACCCAGCTCAGAGATCCGGAGAGGTCAAACGTATTCTGAAATGTGTTACGCGGTCCAGTGATTGGGTCACCCACCGAGGCGTAGCCCCCGATCTGGATAAAGGGAGGTCCGGCCGCGGAAGCCAGCGTCGGGGCGTACTGAAAACCTAAGTCCGACGGCGACTCATGATTCAAGTGCTCGTCAAGCAGGAACTTATTGCGCAGGTACGAAAAGCGCGCAACGCCGATAGTGTTTGGCGAAAATATATGGGTCTCTTGACCGACAAAGTTCTGGGCGCGATCGTCCTCGCCCACCGGAAAGCCCGGGACATTCGCTCCAATCGGCGAAAGAGGGTCTGTTGTTGGGCCCGCGCTGAACATGTAGCGGAAATTCAACGTGTCTGCGCGGGAAAGATAATGATCCAGGCGCATTCCAAACTGGTCATTGTTCGCGCTAAGAGTCTGCGTAGCGATGAATCCATTTTCCCCGTCGTTCGGCAGCGGAAAAAATGGCAAGACATTCGTCGCGATCGGATCGATGGGCGTAAACAGAGTCATCTGGTTGAACGGCACCGGTGTTCCAAAGAAGGTAAGTTGTCCATTCGGATTGCTGCAAAGGCCGGTGTTCTGATTAAACGAAGCTCCGGAGAGGTCAGTACACTCCTCCGCGAAGTTGCCCTGCCTTTCATTGGCGGAAGGCACGGTTGCAGGTACGGTCTCACCCTGCCGGTTTCGGAAGCCTTCGTAATATCCGAAGAAGAAGGTTCTGTCCTTAAGAATCGGGCCACCGAACGTGGCGCCAAATTGGTTTTGCTTCAAAGGCTGGACACTCTGACTGAAGTAATCGGACGCATCCATCGCATCGTTGCGCAAAAATTCCCAGGCAGCGCCATGAAAGGAATTTGTACCTGAGCGAGTGACGATGTTTGTGGTGGAACCGGTGTTGCGTCCGAACTCCGCATTCGCATTGTGGCTAAGAATTTTGAACTCGGCAATCGCATCGATCGGCGGCTTGAGCACAAAACCGCCGTCCACAGAGCTCTCGTTGTCGGCGCCGTCGATCATAAAATTGTTCGATTCCGGCCGCTGGCCATCGACGGCATAGGCCTGGTTCTGGCGCGCAGGGCCGCCAGCTTCGAGCAGTCCAGGAGTCAAGGGCACGACGCCGGGCTGAAGCAATCCCAGTTGAGAAAAGTTGCGGCCATCCAGTGGGAGGTCGAGAATCTCACGCTCCATAACAGTTTGCCCGAGACTGCTGACTGTGCTCTGCACCAAAGCCGCGTTCGCATTCACTTCAACTTGCTGCGTTTCCGCTCCGAGCTTGAGGTGAATGCCGACCGTCGCCGTTTCGTTAACATCCAACGAGATTCCTTGCTGCAAGTACTTCTGGAAACCTTTCGCCTGAACTTCTAGCTGGTAATGACCGATCGGGAGCTCGACCAGAACGTACTCTCCCTGATGGTCTGTGATCGCAACCCTCGTCAATCCGGTTTCGATCTGCTTTGCCGTAACGGTAGCGGCTTGGACAATTGCGCCGCTCGGATCCGAAACAGTCCCACGAATGTTTCCGGTGATTTGCTGTCCGGCTACATTCAAACTTGTAAGCAGGGCCATCAGGAACAACGTCAGCGTCTTCGCGCTACGCATGCTCTTTCCCATTTGTCCTCAGAACCAAGAGTGATTTAGCAAAACAATTTCTCGTCGGCGCTTTAGAGAACACGCGCGAGAATTCGCCCACAGATTGAAGTGTGGCGACTATAGGGACGCTTCGCGGCCGGGTCAATAATCTGAAAGCAGTATCGGCCTCGGCGGTCGTTTGAAAAAAGGGCCCGAGGTGTTTGGACCTATCGACGGACGGAATCAAATATTTGTTAGGGCGCAGCTCTAGCTGCAAAAAGAGAAATGGCGTGCCTGCATCCAGTCATGGGTTCGTCAACCCCCAGGCTCTGCAGAAGCGCCTATTACCAATTGCAGTCTCTAGCACTTTTATACTATTGCCCACTAAATGATTCGCCATTAACGTCTCAAAGCGAAATCGTGATCGTTCTTTTTGAGGCAGGCACGGACTCTTGGGTTTTTGCCAAAGAGGGTTCGACCTCGCCGGGGTGGGGGCATGAGAATACTGGAGGGATTGTCCGAAAAGATTCCCCTGACGGCAAAGCGCTTCCCCTTGGAAATCTCCGCCCCCCATCGCGGATCATCGACCCTCCAACTCGCCAGCCTGCTCGATCAGTTTCATCGTGCAACCCGCGAGGCGAACAAGCTGGTTCTCGGCCGCGAGGCCGACGATCTGACCAGCAGGTGGGAGCCAGGTTCGTGGTCGGCAACGGAATGCCTGGACCACCTTGCGCGGACCACGCTCTCGTTTCTGCCGGCAATCTCACGGGCGGTTGCGGCCGCCCCAGATCTCACCTCGAACCGCCCACTGCGAACAGGGACGATCGCTTCGCTGTTGATTCGCAATCTGGAACCTCCTTATCGTCTCCGGTACAAAGTGATCCCCCAATTGGCCCCGCAGGAAAAGGATTTTGAGGTCGCGTGGTCGAGTTTTGAGAATTCACAATCCCAGCTCTCGGAAACCGTGCACTCTGCCGCCGGGCTTGCCATCGACAAGGTGAATGTCCCGTGTCCGCTGTGCGCGCACGTAATTTATAACGCTTATGGGGCTTTCCGCATGCTCGCCGCTCACCAACGTCGCCACCTGTGGCAGATGAAGCAGATTCTTGGAGCGCTCGACGGACGACGGGCGCAGAAGACGGCGATGTAGGGCGGCACGACGAACACATCCCTCCGTGCGGACGAGCGGAATCCTGCGACAGTATTCCAACCACCGTAGTCAGGATTGAACGAATGGCACCTCAAGCCCCCACTAGCGTTTGCGACGTAGTTGTTATCGGAGGAGGCTTGGCGGGGAAGGCAGCGTCGCTTCATCTCGCGAGGGCGGGACTTAGCGTCACTTGCATTGAACCGGCGGATGCCGCCCGGCAAGCAGTCGGCGAATCGCTGGACTGGTCCGCCCCCGACCTGCTGAAAGCGCTCGGGCTGCCGATGGAACGGTTGGTGAGCGAGCGCATCGCGACGTGGAAGCGGCACGTAACTTTGCAGCTCCGGGACGGCTGCGCTGAGCGATACATTCCCTCCGCCTGGCTTGCCCGCGCGTCTTTCCGCGTCGAACTCCGAACGCTGCACGTGGATCGAATGCGGCTGGACGAAGAGTTGTTGAGTCTGGCTACAGCACAGGGAGTCACGGTTGTTCGCGACAAAGTTGTCAGTGTGGAGCGAGAGGGAAGCAAGGTCCTTTCTGTCCAGACCGTTGGCGGCTCGATCTTCACGGCCCAATGGTTCATCGATTCTTCAGGATTTGCAGCGCCCGTCCTGTCGCGCGAGTTTAAGCTGCGCGCGATCGAGTTTGGGCCGCCAAAGGTCGCGTTGTGGACGTACTTTACGGTGAAGCAGGCTGTGGAAGGAACCACGCTCTACATGGATCCGCGACCGTCGGAATATCTGGACTGGGTATGGGAAATCCCCATCAACCCCGACACCGTTAGTGTGGGATATGTGACTACCGGAGCGGCGACCAAGGCTAAACGGGAGCAGGGATTCTCCGTCGATGAGATTTTCCGGGAGCAATTGAAGAAGTATTCGCATTTTGAGCCTATGTTGATAGCTGGATCGCTTGGCCCGCTGAACATAACGTCTTTTCAATGCAGGGCGCATAAAGGAGTGGCAGGGCCGAACTGGCTGATAGCAGGCGAAGCTGCCTCAATGGTCGATCCCATCACAGCGAATGGAGTTACGGCCGCGTTAAGACATGCGGCGGAAGCGGCATCGCTGATCTTGAAATTTCGGAAGCGCGGCGAAGTGCCGGCTCTTCCCAGAGCTTTGTACGGCAGCAGAATCCTGCAACTCGCGGAATTCTTTAACAGCGGAATCGAGAGAATTGTTTACGAGCCAAGCGTGAGAAATCACTTTGGAATACAACGGGCGGGAACGATCTACACGAGCCCGGCGTGGACGATGAATCTGGTTTATAACCGTCTCAGACCCCGCGGCATGGTCTCTACGTTTCTCTTCAATTCTGTGATTGGCTTCTTGCGCGGGAGCGCATGGATTTTCTATCAATTTTGTCGGCGATTCGAGAGCAGAACGAGTACCGCAGGGTCGGACGGCGAAGGCGCCCGGACGGAATGATCATTACACTTCGTGCTCCGGCGACACGATGTGGAAAGGTGAGAGTGATGAAGAACGACGAAGAAGGCGGAAACCAGATTTCAGGAAGCGGTCACGATATTCAGGCAAAGAAGTCGGCCACGAAGATCAGGATCATCGAAGATGCTGAGGCCACCGGAGAAACCGCTGCGGCTTACGACTTTTGTCGTGCAGGCTCGGGAAGACAGCAAGTACCCGGCAATCATCAAGTGCTTCGGATCGCGGCCTGACTTCCTGCGTCGTATGATCGATCTGGGAAACACGGTCCATTTCTCGGAGGGACATCTTTCTCGTCGACACAAAGAAATGATCGCCAGCTACGTCTCTTATCTGAACCGGTGCCCGTATTGACTGGACAGCCATGCCTACTTCCTGCGTGTTCAGGGAGCATCCGATCAATGTGTGAAGGCAATCGTCGAAGGCAAGCTTGACGAGGCAGACCTTACGACGGCGGAGCGCGCGTTGCTGGGATACGTGGAACTGATCACTCAGGCTGCTTACCGATCCACTGCCGAGGATGTCGAGAAGTTGCGCCTTGCAGGATGGAAGGAAGGCCTGATATCCGAGGCCGTCTACATCACAGCCCTGTTCGCTTTCTTCAATCGCGTCGCGGACGCGTTCGGCGTTCCTTCTCAGGACTATCTCATAACGGGGAAATTGACTCCGTGAGCTTCGGCAGTAGTTCTCCTGTCGGAGATCGAGCGTCTCGCGGCATTGCGAAAACGGAGCATCCATTCTCCCAGCTATTCTTGCTAGGAATAATCGGTCGGATCACTTCATGCAAGCCAAAGGCGCATTCCTGCCAGGAGCCAACGACAATGCTCGTGACCATCGAAGGGAACCGGCAAAACCGCAATCATGCCTTCGCTCTTGCTGGTGCTGAGTGCGTCACTGTTATTCGTCTGTTCTCTCACCGGTATATCAGCCTCGTGTGCCCGTCTATCGAGCCGGCGTAGCCAGCAGTCCTTTGAGCGAATTGATTGCTTTCTGCGCTTCCGCAAGTTGTGCCCTGGCTTGGTCTAGCGCTGCTTTTGGCAGGAGTCCTTGCGTCCCGCTCGTTTGTCCCGCTTGCAACGGCTGGCCAGGGGATGTTCCAAACAAGGCGCTCAGCGACTCGTCGAGTGTGGGCTCCATCACGACTTTATCTCCCGTCGCCACGATCACGCGTTTCAGTTGAGGAAAATTTGTGCCTTCCGCCTTGAGATAGAGTGGAACCACATAGAGGAAGGAGTTCTCGATCGGGATCACAATAAGCTTGCCGCGAATCACCCCAGATCCCTTTTGGTCCCACAGCGTGAGCTGTTGAGAAATTAGCGTGCTCTGATCGATCATGGCGCTGATCTGGTTCGGTCCGTAGATCAGCTTCTCTTTCGGAAGCTCATAGAACAGCATTCTTCCATAGTCGGGAAAATCGCACCTGGCGGCTAACCAAGCGATCATGTTGTCTCTTTTTTGCGGCGTGAACGGAGTCATGATGAGGTATTCAAGTTGGTTGCTTCCCGGCAATTTCATCAATATGTAATAAGGCTCCATCGGGTTGACGGCGCCATCGTACTTCTCCTGCGGTGGCACCCAAAGATCTTCGCGGTTGTAGAAGACCTGTGGGTCGGTCATATGGAAGGCCTCGTATTGAGCCGCCTGGATGGCGAATAGATCCTCCGGGTAACGCAAATGGCTCTTCAGATCGGGTGAAAGCTCACTCAAATCCTTGAATACACCCGGGAAAGCGCGCCGGTACAATCCGAGAACAGGGTCTTTCGGATCCATAACGTAGAGTGATACTGTGCCGTCATACATGTCGACCACGGCCTTTACGGAGTTGCGGATGTAGTTTAAGTCGTCCGCCGAACTACTCGTCTGCGGCTGCGAGTAGGGAAAGCGATCCGAGGTGGTATAAGCGTCCTGAATCCAATACTGCTTCCCTTCGCTTACTACGGCGTACGGATCCTTGTCGAGAAGCAGGAAGGGCGCGACTTGTGAAACCCGTTCTTGAACGCTTCTCCAAATCTGGATTTTGCTTTCCGGCCTCAGGTAAGAAGTGAGCAGGATATTGATGTCAGTCTGCGTCCAGGAAAACATAAGCCTTCCGAGCGCGGCAAGGGATTAGAACTGGCCTCCATGCATTCGGTCGACGTTGTGATCGTTGACTATCCCATGTCCAAAACAAACGGGCAAGACGTTGCGATCGAAATGAGGAGGCTCAGACTCCTGGCGCCCATCATCTTGCTTACCGAAGCAGCGGATGTTCCGGAGCACACATCGAACCTAGTCGATGCCCTCATAGCGATGGATCATTTAGCTAGCGAGTTATTGCCTGCGATCGCACAACTATGCGAATGCGAATGTTTCCCACCGCTTTTGTATGATGCGTGACAGGGAAGGACCGTTTATGAAAGTGCTGTTGGAGGCTCTTCTATCCCTGTTGGACGCCGCGTGGTGCCCGACTTCGCGCCGACTAAAGCAAAGAAGCGGCCCGCAGAAGTCGAACAGCATCTCGCAACCGCAGGCGCGGGTTCCGCGAAAGCTCTCTGAGCCGCGCTGCCTTTTTCGCCCGAACAACTTGTAAGGAGCACGCGACGCCACAGCGCCCGCACGATTGAGCCGCCGAACTCCGCGACCTTGTCGCGCGCGCACATGGTGCTGCGGCTATCCGCCCACGGCAAGGAGATCTTCTTCCCGCCCATGAACTCACCAAACCGACGCGAAGAACTCCACGAACGTCGACAGGCTCGCTGAAAAAACTCGCCGCAGTGTCCTTTTTATTCTGGAGACTGTGCATTTTTGAACAGTTTCGGCATTGTCAGTGATTTTACAATTTCCACTATTTCGAGAAAGTAGTTGAGGAAACGGCCGATGACACCGCTGAACTTCGAAGGGAGCGTGGTAAGACGAATGCCAGCGAATTCCAGCGCCACTCGAGTTTTTCTGTTCTTTGTTCTATCTCTTTTCGCTGTCGCATCCTCGCGGGGCCAGGCTGGGCAGCAAGTTGCTGATAAAAGCCCACAATCTGCCAAAACACCGGCGGCCAGCGTGCATGGCAGTGAGGTCGGAAAGTACGTGGGAGCGGACACCTGCAAGTCCTGCCACGGGGAAATTTACAACGCCTGGGCAAAGACGCCGCACTGGGTCACCACACTGAATAAAGAGGGCGGTCCTTCGAAGCAAGGCTGCGAGGGCTGCCACGGTCCCGGCGCGGACCACGTTGCCGGCGGCGGCGACGTAAGCAAGATATTCAATCCCGCGAAGCACTCGGCCAAAGAGGTTGACGCCATGTGCCTGACCTGTCATGCGGATGCGCACCCGGACTTTGACCGCTCGCCCCACGCCAGGGCGAAGGTCAGCTGTATTAGCTGCCACAGTGTTCATCAGAGCAAGGAAGAAGAAACGCTGCTGAAGGCTCCGCAGCCTACGCTCTGCTTCCAGTGCCACTCCGACGTTAAGCCGGCGTTCAATATGCCGTTCCACCACAAGGTGAACGAAGGCTTGATCGTGTGCAGCGATTGCCACGACGTGCACGGCACCTTCTTACCCAACAACCTGAAGTCCACGGCCGACCAGAACGCGATCTGCACCAAGTGCCACACCGAGACGCGCGGGCCGTTCGTCTATGAACACGTCGCGGTCAAGGCCGAGGGGTGTTTGGGATGCCACACTCCGCACGGTTCCCAGAACGCCCGCTTGCTGAACATGCCGGCCATCGCCCCGCTCTGCAACCAGTGCCACAGCGGCGTAGCTAACAACACGGTTCACGGAATGGGCGCGGGGTCGTCGGAAACCATAACTTGTACGAACTGCCATACCAATATTCATGGCTCGAACATGAATGCGGCGTTCCTCAGGTAGGAGCCATGGATTGGAACGTGCCTGGAGAACTGCGGAGGCGCGGCCGCATTTCGATTGCGCGTAGGGATTCAATGTCTCGACGAGCAACGTTTTTCAAGTGAGGCGTTCAAGATGATGAACCGAGGATGGATTTCCCGGCTGTTAAGTGAAAAGCATTCTCTTGCGGCGGCCCGCTGCATTGTCGCGGGCATGGCCGCAGCCATTTTGGGCTTGACGGCGGGCACTGCGGTCGCGCAGGTTCCAATATTTGTGTCTCACCAGACCGCTCCAGACGGCTACACGCTTCATGAGTCTATCGATCTGGGCGGACATGTGGCCAATATCGACGGCAGCGGCGCCATGTACGACACTCTGGTCAACCAGCAGTCCGGTCCGCGCATACTGGGCGAGACCTTTGAGCTGCGCGCGCTGCCGAACACGAAGAACACCCTCGTCGATCACTTGAAAGCCTTTACCTTCGGGCTCGGCGGCGATCCGAACAACGTTGCCAAGCTGGACTTTTCCAAGGGCAAGCTCTACGACTTCTCCGGCCTGTTCCGCCGTGACCGCCAGTACTTCGACTACAACCTGCTGGGCAATCCGAACCTTCCGCCCGGCCAGTCGATCCCAATCGGTCCCGCCGCGGCGCCGACGGGTTCCTACGCGTGGCCGCAGGTGACGCAGTCGCCGTTTTTGAACAACTCGGTGCGCCGCATGACGGACACAAACCTTACACTGCTTCCGCTGTCGAAGGTGACCTTCCGCGCCGGCTACTCGCAGAACGTCTTCCAGGGTCCGAGCCTGACGCCCAGCGGCTATCAGGTTGCCGGCGCCTACGACCTTCTGCTCCAGGAGTATCAGCGCAACAGCACTGATGACTGGACGGGATCGGTCGAGTGGAAGCCCGTATCGCGGACCCGGTTGACCTATGAAGAGCAGGTCACTCACTACAAGGGCGATTCCTCTTTCAGCATGGCGCCCCAGTATTTCAACCTGCAGGAAGCGAACGGAAACAGGGTCGCAGTGCTCCAGAACTACGACAATCCGATCAACCAGCCGGTCGGCATCACCTGCAACGCCGGCGTTGGAGCCGCCTCAATTTACCCGGCGCAGACTCCGAACGGTCTACCCATCGTCGATCCGGCGTGTAATGTGATTACCAGCTATTCACGTTCCCAGCCAACCCGCGAAATCTTCCCGACCGAAATCTTCCGGTTACAAAGCTCCAGCATCAAGGACGTTACGATGAACGGGAACGTTCGCTACACCTACGCGAACACGAGCCTGCCGAACTATTACGACGACTTCCAGGGTCTGGCGGGAACGAGCCGCGAAATC
>Ga0209007_1000060_pt1 | contig 69985 bp, 60 predicted proteins | sample JacPinW_OM1H0_O2_FD_187961 | JGI IMG/M metagenome (GOLD analysis project Ga0209007, IMG submission 187961) | Forest soil microbial communities from Algoma, Ontario, Canada - Jack Pine, Ontario site 1_JW_OM1H0_O2 (SPAdes) (version 2) | ecosystem: Environmental > Terrestrial > Soil > Boreal... | reverse complement strand
GCGTGTGGGTGGTGTTGTTTCTGTTGGTATTCACCTGGCTCACCTGGCTGGTGAAGCGCGAATACTGGAAGGATGTCCACTGATCGTCGGCTCAGCGAGCGGGAGCGGAAACTTGTCGAGCAGACGATCCATCATGACGTTGTTCTCCGCGCCCGATGACCCGTGGAGTCACCGGACCCGCATCGTGCTGGCCGAGAAGGGCATCAGCATCGACATCGTGAGCGTCGAGCCCGGCCGCTTTCCCGAGGATCTGCTCGACCTGAACCCTTACCACAGCGTGCCCACGCTGGTGGACCGCGACCTGGTGCTGTACGACTCGCGGGTCATCATCGAATACCTCGACGAGCGCTTTCCGCATCCGCCGCTCATGCCGGTCGATCCGCTGACGCGCGCGCAGTTCCGCCTGGCCCTCTACCGCATCGAGCGCGACTGGTACACCCTCGCCCGCCAGATCGACGCCGAGCCGGACAAGAAACAGACGCTGAAGCTGCGCAAGATCCTGCGCGACACGATCCTGCAGAGCACCGAGCTGTTCAAGATCAAGCCGTACTTCCTGTCCGACGAGTTCTCGCTGGTGGATGCGACCATCGCGCCGATCCTGTGGCGGCTGCCGCACTACGAGATCGATCTGGCGCCGCAGGCGCAGCCGATCGAGAAGTACGCCCAGCTGGTGTTCGCGCGTGCGGCGTTTCGCGAGGCGCTCTCGGACCGCGAGCAGGAGATGCGGCTGCGTTAGACTCGCCGAGCGCCCCGATATGCCGACGATGTTACCGAAGCGTCCGTACCTGCTGCGCGCCATGCATCAGTGGATCGTCGAGTGCGGCCACACGCCGCACGTGATCGTGGACGCCGCGCACGAGCGCGCCGAGGTGCCGCGCGCCTACGTCAAGGAGGGCAAGATCGTGCTCAACCTGAGCGAAGGCGCAACGCAGCGCCTGCGGCTCGGCAACGCCGAAATCGAGTTCGACGCCCGCTTCGCGGGTGTGGTGCACCACGTGAGGTTCCCGGTGAGCGCAGTGCTCGGCATCTATGCGCGCGAGACCGGCGAGGGCATGGTGTTCTCCGAGCAGGACCTCGGTCCCGAGCCCGAGCCGCCCACCCGGCCGACGCCCGCGGAAGAGGGCAGCGCGCCGCGGCGCCCGCAGCTCAAAGTGGTGAAGTAGCCGGGCCGCGCCGGGCGGCGCATGAGGTCACTTTTTTCGATAGTGAACTACCTGGTTCACCATCCGTCCGAGCACCATCACGCGCCGCGTCCGCGTAGACCCCGCGCGCAGCGCGCGCCCCGCTATCCCGGCACCTCGAAGCTCTCGGGCGCGGAGTCTTTCGCCCAGCGCGCCATCATCCCCCCGTATGCCGCCTCGATCTGGCGGGTGGTGCGGGCGGTGTCGAACAGCGGCAGCCGGAGCGGGTCGCGCGTGAGATGCTCGCGATAGGAGCGCAACCTCACGGGGTCCGTTGCGAGCTCGAGCGCCAGAGCCTGGTACTCGTCCAGATTACGAGCCACCAACTCTGGAAGGCCCACGGCGCGTAACAGGCTGGCCGCGACACGGCCTGCGAATGCCTGACCGCGGCAGGTGACGAGCGGAAGCCCTGCCCAGAGCGCGTCACTGGCGGTGGTGTGGGCGTTGTAAGGCAGCGAATCGAGGAACAGATCCCCGAGTGCCAGCCGCGAGAGGTGTGCGTTGATATCCATCAGCGGGGCAAAGACCAGGCGGGCGGGATCGACGCCCGCCTGCGCCGCCTCGCGCCGCAGATTAGCGGCAATCAGCGCGTTGTTTTCCAGAAGCCAGAGCACGCTCGCGGGCACGTTCCTCAGCAGCTTCAGCCAGAGCGCGAACATCTCGGGCGCGATCTTGTACGAGTGGTTGAAGTGGCAGAAGACGAAGTCCGTCTCCTTGAGTCCATGCGCCGCCCGCGTGATCGGTGCGGGCCGCGGCCGCTTGGCGTCATTGATCTGATAGGAGTCCGGAAGCCATACCACCTTCTCGCTGTAGAACTGTTCCTCGCCCCGAGGGATCACCTCACCATCGGCGAGGATGTAGTCCATGTAGTCCACCCCGAGGGTCCCGGGAAAGCCGAGGTAGTTGACCTGCAGCGGCGCGGGCAGGCGGGCGAATACGCCCATGCGCGGGGTACCCATGTAACCGCTGAGATTGACGAGGATGTCGATCTCACGGGCCGCGACCTGCCGCGCGGCCTCGCCGTCCGAGAGTCCCTGAATAGGTACGAGCTCGTCGAAGGCGCCCAGCACGCGTCGCCGCATGGGGCTCCGGTCCTCGAGGCTGTTGTCGAAGCCGATCAGCTCGAAGCACGCGCGGTCGTGATGCTCGAACAGGCCCGCAGCCAGATGCATGGTGGCCTGGGCGCGAAATTCGCCGCTTAGATAGCCCAGGCGCACCCGGCCCTGCCGGCGGCCGCGCCGGCGGGCGCTACTCAGCGAGGGATAGTTGTGCCGGGCGTAGATCCTGGCGCAGGCAGACAGGTCCGCCGGCGAGGACGAGAGCGCCTGATACACGTACGGCTGAACCACGCGCCTGCCCGCGCGCACGCCCTCATCCAGCACCGCCCGCTCGCGTGCCATATCGGGCCAGTCCGCAGCGTGCATCTTCATGAGCAGCAGATCGCCGCGCGCGCCGGGGTAGTCGGGCCTCCTCGCCACTACTCGCTGCAGATCGTCGATCGCGCCCGCCAGGTCACTCTTGTACGTCCAACGGCAATAGGCGCGGTTGATCAGCGCTTCCGGCGTGTCGGGTTGAATCGCCAGTGCGCGATCGTAGCTTTGCAGCTCCTGGTCCGCGTCGCCCAGCATCCTGAGCACGGTGCCGCGGCAGACCAGAGCCCTGACGTGGTCGGACTTGGCGCGCAGCACGCGGTCGTAGTCAGCCAATGCCTCCTCGGGCCGGCCCAGTGCCAGGCGCGCTTCGCCGCGGTTCATCAGGGCCTCGACACAGGCAGGATCGAGCGCAATGGCGCGATCGAAATCCGCGAGTGCCTCCTCGTGGCGATGAAGCTTGGAGAACAGCGCGCCACGATTGCTCCAGGCACCCCTGTCGTCGGGAGTCAGCTTCACGACCCTTTCCAGCGTCGCCAGTGCCTCTGCGGTGCGACCCACGGCGTCGAGGACGATGGCGTAGTTGCCGAGGGTCTCGGGCGTTCCGGGCCTGAGAGCGAGCGCGCGCTCGATATAGGGCAGGGCCTCGAAGGCACGGCCCTGATGGAGGCGCATCAGACCCATGAGGTGCAGGGCGGGGTAGAAATTCCTGTCCGCCGCCAGCGCCTTCGCGTACAGCGATTCGGCTGCGGCAAGACGCCCCGCCTGATGCAGGGCCAGTGCCTCCCGTGTCCATTCGGCAACCCCGTTGGGCGAGTGCACGCCTAGACCCTGCGCGCAGCGCATAAAAAGAGTCGGCCTGTAAGCCGGGTTCTGTCGAGGGCAATCATTCCTCTGGGATCCACGTCGCCGTGAACCTCTAGCGGCCTACCCGGAAGCGCGCGCGGATCGGCGCTGCGTTCACCTCGTTTGACGAGGCGCCCGCGGCTTCCCTATTTGGCCTTGCTCCAGGTGGGGTTTGCCGTGCCGTCGTGTGTTGCCACCGACGCGGTGCGCTCTTACCGCACCGTTTCACCCTTGCCGGTCCCGTGAGGGACTTGGGCGGTCTGCTCTCTGTTGCACTTTCCGTGGGCTCGCGCCCCCCAGGCGTTACCTGGCACCCGATCCGCCGGAGCCCGGACTTTCCTCCACCCCGCCCGGAGCCCTTGCAGGCTCTGGGCGCAGCAGCGACTGCCCGGCCGACTCTGGCTGGGCACGATACGGGCGCGGACAGGGAAGTCAATCCTGGCCGCGCAGCAGCGCATAGGCAGCCGCGCGCGTGGCGCCGGTCAGGGCGGCCGCCAGCGCGGCGGCTCGTCCGGGCGGCAAATCCTTCGCCAGGATCTCGACCGTGCGGCGCAACTGCGCTTCGTCGACCGCGTCGGCGCCGGCCGCGGCCCCCTCGACCACCAGGGTGATCTCGCCGCGCGCGAAATTCTCTTCACTGCGCGCGCGGGCCAGCAGCTGCGCCAGGGTCCCGCGGTAGAGCGTCTCGTGGGCCTTGGTGAGCTCGCGCGCGACCACCGCCCGGCGGGCGGCGCCGAACTGTCCGGCGAGGTCTTCCAGCGTCGCCACGATGCGGTGTGGCGCTTCGAAGAACACCAGCGTGCGCACCTCACGCGCCAGCTGCGCGAGCGCGGCGCGCCGCTCGGTGGGGCGCGCGGGCAGGAAGCCCTCGAAGCAGAACCGCCGGGTCGGGAGCCCTGCGACCGCGAGCGCCGCGGTGATCGCCGAGGCCCCGGGCACGGTACGCACCTCGAAACCTGCGGCCGCCGCGCTCCTCACCAGCTCGAAGCCCGGGTCGGAGAGCAGCGGCGTGCCGGCATCGCTCACCAGCGCCACGTCCGCGCCGCGCGCCAGGCGCTCGATCAGCTCCGGGACCCGCTGTGCTTCGTTATGCGCATGCAATGACACCAGCGGTGTGGTGAGGCCGAGCGACTTGAGCAGCACGCGTGTATGGCGGGTATCCTCGGCGGCGATTACCGCGACCGTGGCCAGCACCTCGCGCGCGCGCGCGCTCAGATCGGCGAGGTTGCCGATCGGGGTGGCGACGACCTGCAGCGTGCCGCGCGTGCTGACCACTATAATCACCCACCTCGTGCCGCATGGAGCTGCGGCATTGACACCGCGCCCGCCATCCTGCCCGCCAACGAAAGGTGCTTCAACCGATGCCGTCCGCACGCTGCGTGTACCTTCTGGTGATTCTCGCGGCGGCGCTGGCGCTTACGGGCTGTCCGAGTCTCGGCCAGCGTATCGGACCGCCGCCCTCGCTGGATCGCGCGGCGGCGCTCGAGCAGGCCGGTGATCAGGCGGGCGCGGCACGCGTCTGCGAGGCGCTCGCCGCGCAGAACAGCGGCTCCGAGCGCAATGATCTGCTGCTGCGGGCGGCGCGCGACTACCTCGCCGCCCAGCGCCCGGACGATGCCGCGCGCGTGCTTACCGGGACCGAGGGGACACTCGGCGCCGGTCAGCAGACCGAGCGTGCGCTGCTGGCCGCGGAGCTCGCGCTGCAGCGCGGCCAGGGAGCGCAGGCGCTGCGTGAGCTCGACTCGATCGCACCCCCGCGTGAGCCACAACAGGCGGCGCGCTACGCCGAGCTGCGGACGCGCGCGGCGCGCGCCGCGGGGCATGCCGCCGCGGGCGCTCCCCCTGCGGTGGTCGCGCCAGAGCAGCCGGCGCCACACCTCGCGCTGCTGCTGCCGGTCACGGGGCGCGCGGCGAGCGCGGCGATCAGCGTGCGCGACGGCTTCCTCACCGCCTACTACCAGGCGCCGCCCGCCGAGCGGCCGCGCGTGCGCATCTACGACACGGGCACCGCCGGCGTGGCCGAGCTCCTCAGCCGCGCGACCGAGCAGGGCGCCGACCTCATCGTCGGACCCCTCACCCGCGAGGAGGTGGTTGCTGCGGCGCAGTTCGCCGGCCCGCATCCGCCCATCCTGGCGCTGAATTTCCTGCCGACCGAGCAGCCGGCGCCGGCGAGCTTCTACCAGTGCGCCCTCTCCCCGGAGGATGAGGCGCGCCTGGTCGCGCAGCGGATCCTTGAAGATCATCACCGCCGCGGCGTGGCGCTGCTGCCGCAGGGGGACTGGGGCGCACGCGTGCTGGCGGCTTTCAAGCAGGAGCTGCTGGCCGGCGGCGGCGAGCTCATCGCGACCGCGACTTTCGACCCGGCGCTGACCGATTTCTCCGACGCCATCACCACGGTGCTCGGCATTGCCGACAGCCAGGCCCGCTACCACCGGCTCGAGTCGATTCTCGGTACCCGGCTGCAGTTCGAGCCGCGGCGCCGCACCGACGTCGAGTTCATCTTCGCGCCGGCGCAGGCCGAAACCGAGCGCCTGTTGCGCCCGCAGCTGCGCTACCACTACGCCGGCGACATCCCGACCTACGCCACCTCGGACGCCTTCGAGCCGGACGTGCGCAGCAACCAGGATCTCGACGGGCTCATGTTCCCCGACATGCCCTGGATGCTCGGCGGCGATCTCGCCGAAGCGGTGCGGGCCGCCGCCCGCGAGGCGTGGCCCGCGGGGGCGCTGCACCGCAACCGGCTGTTCGCCTTCGGTTTCGACGCCTACCGGCTGGCGCAGGCGCTGCGCAGCGGTGCCGCCCCCGATGCGGTGCGCATCGACGGTCTCACCGGGCGGCTGAGCTTCGACCCGCAGCGGCGTGTGCGGCGCGAGCTCGGCTGGGCGGAGCTGCACGACGGCGAGTTGCGACTGCTGCCGCCGGCGGCGGCCGATTGATGCGTGACATCTAACATCTAACATCCAACATGCGACCCGATCGCAGCGCACCAGCATGCTGACACGGCGACAGCAGCTCGGACGGCGGGCGGAGCAGCTGGCGGCGGAGTTTCTCGCGGCACAGGGACTCGAGATCCTCGAGCGCAATTATCGACGGCGGCTCGGTGAGCTCGACATCGTCGCGCGCAGCAAGGGCGTGCTGGTCATCGCCGAGGTGCGCACCCGCAGCAGTGATGCCTTCGGCGGCGCCGCGGCGAGCGTCAACCGCGGCAAACAGCGGCGCATCGTCCGCGCGGCTGCGCAGCTGCTGCAGGAGCGAGCGGATCTCGCGCGACTGCCGGTGCGCTTCGATGTGCTGGTGGTTTCGGCGCTCGAGCTGTCCTCACCACGGATCGAATGGATCAGGCACGCGTTTGAGGCGCAGTGACAGGCACGGAGGGGCCGCACAGGTCGGCCACTTCTGATGAACTGTATAAGCTTCCCCCGGCAAGCCGCTGATTGCTAACCAATGAGCATGGGCCCGAGCGTCCGGGCACTGTGCTTTTCTACATAAGTTGTTGTGAATGCGACGAATTTCTCACTTTTGCAATTGACATAGTTCGTCCGCGATTCCTATAGTGGCGCCTAGTGGGAGAAAGTGGGGGGAAATGGGCGAGTTCGTCGCCACAGGTCCATGTTTCGCGGTGCAACAAAGATCACCCTGGATAACAAGGGGCGGATGGTCATGCCCACCCGCTACCGGGAGCAGATCCAGGAGCTGGCCCAGGGAAAGCTGGTCGTCACCGTGGACCGCGACCAGTGCCTGCTCATCTACCCGCTGCCCGAGTGGGAGCAGATCGAACGCAAGCTGATGAGTCTGCCGAGCCTGAATCCGACGGCGCGGCGGCTGCAGCGCCTGATGGTAGGCCACGCGACGGATCTCCCCCTCGACGGTCACGGCAGGGTGCTGCTGCCCCCGGAGCTGCGCGAGTTCGCGCAACTCGCGCGCCACGGGATGCTGGTCGGCCAGGGCAACCGCTTCGAGCTGTGGGACGAGGCGCGCTGGAACGAGCGGCGCGACCTGTGGCTGCAGAACGAGGAGGCCGCGACCGACCTGCCCTCCGAGCTCGAGTCGCTGTCGCTGTAGGTGCGCCTCGAAGGCCGGGCGCCTGAAGGGCGGGGGTTGAAGGGTGAATGAGCACGTCCCGGTGCTCGCCGCAGAGGCGCTCGCGGGATTGGCCCTGGAAGCGGACGGTTACTATGTCGATGCGACGTTCGGGCGCGGCGGCCACACGGCACTCATCCTCCAGGCCCTGGGTCGAGAAGGCGGCGTGCTCGCACTCGATCGGGATCCGCAGGCCATCGCGGCCGGCGCTGAGCGCTTTGCCGACGAAGTGCGGCTTACGCTCGTGCACGCGTCGTTTGCCGATCTCGCCACGCTCGTGCCGCAACATGCGCACGGCCGTGCTTGCCGCGGCGTGCTGTTCGACCTCGGCGTGTCCTCGCCGCAGCTCGACGATTCGCGCCGCGGCTTCAGCTTCCGCGCCGATGGTCCGCTCGATATGCGCATGGACCCGACACGCGGTGAGCCGGTCTCGGCCTGGCTCGCTCGGGCGGGCGTCGACGAGATACGCGCGGTGATCACCACCTTCGGCGAGGAGCGCTTTGCACGCCGCGTGGCGCAGGCGATCGTGGACACGCGCCGCGAGCACCCGCTCACTTCCACGGCGCAGCTCGCGGCGGTCGTCGCGCGCGCGGTGCGCACGCGCGAGCCCGGCAAGCACCCGGCGACCCGCACCTTCCAGGCGCTGCGCATGTACATCAACGACGAGACAGGGCAGCTCGAGCGGGGGCTCGCCGGCGCGCTCCAGGTGCTGAGCCCGGGCGGCCGGCTGGCGGTGATCAGCTTCCACTCGCTCGAGGACCGCGCAGTCAAGCGCTTCATGCAGCGCGAGTCGCAGCTCGATCCGGCGCTCGCGCGGCTCCCGGTCGTGCCGCCCGGCGCGCTGCCGCGGCTGCAGCTGATCGGCCGCAAGACCCGCCCGGCGGAGGCGGAACTCAAGAAGAACCCACGCGCCCGCAGCGCGCTGCTGCGCGTGGCGCAGCGAGTATGAAGATCAACGGCTTGCTGCTGGTCGCGGTGCCTCTCCTGTGGGTGGCGACGCTCGGCTCGGCGGCCGGGGCGATCTACTGCAAGCACCGCGCGCGCGAGCTGTTCATCCAGCTCGAAGCGCTCAACGCCCGCCGCGACAATCTGGAGATCGAATGGGGTCAGCTGCAGCTCGAGCAGAGCGCGTGGTCGACCCATGCGTTCGTCGAGCGGGTCGCCGGCACCCGGCTGCGCATGGCGATGCCGCCCCCCAAGGACATCGAGATCATCGCCCCATGAAATCGCGCAGTGCACGCGACCTCGACTCGCGCTCGTTCCGCTGGCGCGCAGCGCTGCTCCTGGCCGCGCTCACGGCGTGCGCGCTCGGGCTCGCCTGGCGCGCGATCGACCTGCAACTGGTCGATCACAGCTTCCTCACCCGCGAGGGGGATGCGCGCTTCTCGCGCGTGCTCGAAATCGCCGCGCACCGCGGCACCATCACCGACCGCTACGGCGAGCCGCTCGCGGTCAGTACGCCCGTGGACTCCATCTGGGTGAACCCGAGCGAGCTGGCGCTCGCGACCGGACAGATTCCGCGCCTCGCGGCCGCCCTCACGCTCGACCGCCAGGAGCTCGAGCGCCGCGTCACGAGCAACCTCGACCGCGAGTTCCTCTATCTGGCGCGCGGCCGGCAGCCGGCGGAAGCCGCGCGCATCAAGTCGCTCGGCATCCCGGGCGTGTACACCTCGCGCGAGTACCGCCGTTACTACCCGGCGAGCGAGGTGACCGGGCACCTGCTCGGCTTCACCAACGTCGATGACGCCGGCCAGGAGGGTCTCGAGCTCGCCTTCGATCACTGGCTGGCGGGCGAGGATGGCGCCAAGCGCGTGATCCAGGACCGCTACGGGCGCATCGTGCAGGACGTCGAGAGCATCCGCCCGGCACGCCCGGGGCGCGATCTGGTGCTGTCGATCGACCTGCGCATCCAGTACCTCGCTTACCGCGAGCTCAAGCAGGCGGTGCGCGAGCAGCGCGCGCGCGCCGGCTCGGCGGTGGTGCTGGACGTGGCCACCGGCGAAGTGCTCGCCATGGTGAACCAGCCCGCCTACAACCCGAACGACCGCGATCAGATGCAGGCAGCCGACTACCGCAACCGCGCCGCCACCGACATCTTCGAGCCGGGCTCCTCGATCAAGCCGTTCTGGGTGGCCGCGGGGCTCGCCTCGGGCAAGTACGACTCGCACAGCATCATCGACACCTCGCCCGGGTTCTTCAAAGTCGGCGTGAAGATCTTCGAGGACGAGCACAACCTCGGCGCGATCAACATCGCCACGGTTCTCGCCAAGAGCTCCAACGTCGGCATGGCGCACATCGCACTCTCGCTCGCGCCGCAGCAGGTCTGGACCACGCTCACGCGGCTCGGGTTCGGCGAGCTGACGACCAGCGGCTACCCCGGCGAGTCCGCGGGTCTCCTGCCTCCGTACGCGCAGTGGCGGCCGATCAGCATCGCCACCATGTCGCACGGCTATGGGCTCTCGGTCACGCCACTGCAGCTCGCGCATGCCTACGCCACCATCGGCTCGTTCGGCATCGAGCGACCGGTGTCTTTCCTCGCGGTCGACGCCCCGGTAGCGGGCGAGCGGGCGCTCGATGAGCGCATCTGCCGCGAGCTCGTCGGCATGCTCGAGCAGGTGGTGAGCCAGGAGGGGACCGGTAAGCTCGCGGCGATTCCGGGCTACCGCGTGTCCGGCAAGACCGGCACGGCCTTCAAGGCGGTCGCGGGCGGCTATTCCACCGACCGTTACATGGCGGTATTCGGCGGAGTCGCGCCGGCCAGTGATCCGCGCCTCGCCGCGGTGGTGGTGCTCGATGAGCCGAGCGCCGGACAGCACATGGGAGGCGAGGTCGCAGCTCCGGTGTTCGCCCGCGTGGTGGGCGGCGCGCTCAGGCTCCTGGCGGTGGCGCCGGATCAGCCGATCAGCGCGCCGGAGGAGCTGCCGCCGAGCCCGCCCCTGAACGGCGTGCGCACGGCGGCGCTGCCATGAGCCCCGAGAGCGTGAAGCCCGAAGCGCACGGCGCTCCTTTCCCCGCGCGGCCGCTCGCTGAGCTTACCCGGGGGCTGGTCGACGTGCCCGCCGGCATCATGGTGAGCGATGTGACGCAGGACAGCCGCGCCGCCAGCCCCGGCGCGCTGTTTCTCGCCTGCCGGGGGCGCACGCATCACGGGCTGCGCTTCGCCGCCGAGGCCGTGGCGCGCGGCGCGCGCGCGGTGCTGTATGAGCGCGGCGATGCGCAACCGGCGTCGGTGCCGGAGCTTGCCCCGGGCACCTTCGTCGCCGGCGTCGATCAGTTGAGCGCGCGCGCCGGACTCATCGCCGGGCGCTTCTTCGGCGCGCCGTCCGAGCAGCTCACCGTGGCCGGAATCACCGGCACCAACGGCAAGACCACCTGCGCGTGGCTGCTCGCGCAGTCGCTCAACTTCTGCCACCGGCCAGCGGCCTACATCGGCACACTCGGCTGTGGGTTTCCGGGCCGGCTTACGCCGACCCTGCACACGACCTCGGACGCGGTCAGCGTGCAGCGCCAGCTCGCGACGCTGCGCGCCCTCGGCGCCGAGTGCGTCTGTATGGAAGTCTCCTCCCACGCGCTCGACCAGGCGCGGGTTGCGGGCGTGCACTTTCACACCGCGGCCTTCACCAACCTGACGCGCGATCATCTCAACTACCACGGCAGCATGGCGGCCTACGGAGCGGCGAAGGCGCGGCTGTTTGCCTGGCCGGATCTCGCCTGGCAGGTCATCAACATCGACGACGCCTTCGGCGCGCAGCTGGCCGCCACCGCTCCCCCGGCGCGCCTCATCGTCACCACGCGCATCGCCGCCGTCGGGGCGCGGCCGCCCGCGGCCCGGTACGTACGCGCCGCGCGCGCCGCGCCCGACACCACCGGGCTCGTCATCGGCATCGAATCGAGCTGGGGCGCGGCCGAGCTCGCCGTGCGGCTCATGGGCGAGTTCAATGTCGACAACGTGCTCACGGTGCTGGCGGTGCTGCTCGCCTGGGAGGTGCCGTTCCTTGACGCGCTGCGCGCGCTGGCGCGCTGCCGGCCGGCGAGCGGGCGCATGGAGATGTTCGGCGGGCGGGGGCTCACCCCGCTCGCGATCGTCGATTACGCGCACACGCCCGATGCGCTCGCCAAGGCGTTGCGCGCGGCGCGCGCGCACTGCCGCGGCCTGCTGCGAGTCGTGTTCGGCTGCGGCGGCGACCGCGACGCCGGCAAGCGCCCGCTGATGGGCGCGCTCGCCGCCGAGCTCGCCGACGACATCATCCTCACCGACGACAACCCGCGCAGCGAGGATCCGGCCGGCATCGTCGCGGACATCGTGGCGGGTGCGGCGGGGCGGGCGCCGCTGGTGGTGGAGCACGACCGCGCGCTCGCCATCCGACTGGCGTTGCAGCGCTCCGCGCCCGAGGACGTGGTGCTGATCGCCGGCAAGGGCCACGAGGACTACCAGGTCATCGGCACGACCCGCCGGCCGTTTCGCGACCAGGACGTGGTCAGCGCCGAGCTCGCGGGGGCGCGCGCATGAAGCGCACCCTCGGCACCTTCGCGCGCGCCTGCGGCGGGCGGCTGCTCGGCGCCGATGCCGGCTTCGGCGACGTCTCGAGCGACTCGCGCACGCTCGCGGCCGGCGAGTTGTTCCTGGCGCTCAAGGGCCCGAACTTCGACGGCCACCAGTTCGTGGCGGCGGCAGCAAGTCTTGGGGCGGCCGGCGCCGTGGTCGAGGCCGAGCAACCGGTCAGCCTGCCGCAGATCGTGGTGCGGGATGCGCAAGCAGCGCTCGAGCGCGCCGCAGCAGCATGGCGCGCTGCGTTCCGGGGACCCCTGGTCGGGGTTGCCGGCAGCAACGGCAAGACCACCGCGAAGGAGATGACCGCATCGATCCTGCGGCAGGCGGGCGAGTGCCTGGCCACGCGCGGCAACCTCAACAACCACATCGGCGTGCCGCTGACGTTGCTGCGCCTCACCGAGGCGCATCGCTTCGCGGTGGTGGAAATGGGCGCCAACCACCCGGGCGAGGTCGCGCGGCTGGTGGCGCTCGCGCGCCCGACCATCGGCATGATCACCAACGCCGGCGCCGAGCATCTCGAGGGTTTCGGGACCCTGGAGGGCGTAGCGCGCGCCGAAGGCGAGATGGTGGCGGGACTCGAGCCGTCCGCGACCGCGGTCATCAACGCGGACGACGAGTTCGCGGGCCTGTGGTGCACCTCGACAGCGGCGCGCGTCGTCACCTTCGGCGTGCGCGCCGCGGCCGACTTCAGCGCGAGCGAAGTACGCACCGCGGTCGGCTCCGCGGGCTTCGAGACTTCGTTCCTGCTGCGCGCGCCGCTCGGCAGCGCGACTATTCGCCTGGCACTCGGCGGCGAGCACAACGTCGCCAACGCGCTGGCGGCGGCGGCCGCGGCCGCCAGCGCCGGTGCGACGCTCGAGCACGTGGTCGCGGGCCTGGCGGCGGTGCGCGCCGTGGCCGGCCGGCTGCAGTTCCGCGCGGCGCGCGGCGGCGCCTGGCTGATCGATGACTCCTACAACGCCAATCCCTCCTCGGTGCGAGCCGCCATCGAGGTGCTCGCACAGCTGCCGGGACCGCGCTGGCTGGTGCTCGGCGACATGGCCGAGCTCGGGGAGTTTGCCGAAGCCGAGCACGCCGCGATCGGCGAGCTCGCGCGCGCGCGGGGCATCGAGCGGCTGTACGCCTTCGGCACGCTCGCCGCGCACGCTGCCGCGAGCTTCGGCGCCGGCGCGCGCAGCTTCAACGACGCGCCGGCGCTCACGGATGCGCTGTGCGCGGCGCTCGGGGAGGGGGCGGCTGACGTGCGCCTCCTCATCAAGGGCTCGCGCCTCAACCGCCTCGAGCGCGTAGTGGCGGCGCTGGTCCCGGGGGCGGCTGCGCAGGCGGGCGGACACTGAATGCTCTACTGGCTGACACAGCAGTTTGCCGGGCGCGTCGCGGGTGCACACGTGTTCGCGTACCTGACGTTCCGCGGGATCCTGGCGATCATCTCCGCACTGATGCTGTCGCTTTTCATCGGTCCGCCGATGATCGCGCGGCTGTCGCGCTATCAGATCGGCCAGGTGGTGCGCGACGACGGCCCGGCGAGTCATCTGCCGAAGGCCGGCACGCCCACGATGGGCGGGGCGTTGATCCTGGTGACGACGCTGGTGAGCACGCTGCTGTGGGCGGAGCTCTCCAACCGCCTGGTGTGGACCGTGCTCGGCGTCACCTTCGCTTTCGGCTTCATCGGCTTCTACGACGATTACCTCAAGCTGGTGGTGCGCAATCCCAAGGGACTCGCGCCGCGCTGGAAGTATCTGTGGCAGTCGGTCGCCGGGCTCGCCACCGCCGCGACGCTCTACTTCACTGCGACCGAGCCGGCGGAGACCATGCTCTACCTGCCGTTCGTCAAGAACTTCCGCGAGCCACTCACTGCCTTCGGCTTCATCGCGATCGCCTATCTGATGATCGTCGGCATGAGCAACGCGGTGAATCTCACCGACGGGCTCGACGGCCTGGCGATCATGCCGGCGGCGCTGGTGTCGGCCGCGCTCGGGATCTTCGCCTATGCGAGCGGCAATGCGGTGTTCGCGCACTACCTGCAGATCCCCGAGATCCGCGGCGCCGGCGAGCTGCTGATCTTCTGCGGCTCGCTCGCCGGCGCGGGACTGGGGTTCCTGTGGTTCAACTCCTATCCCGCACAGGTGTTCATGGGAGACGTCGGCGCGCTGGCGATCGGCGCGGCCATCGGCGTGCTGGCGGTCATCGTGCGGCAAGAGCTGGTGGCGCTCCTCATGGGCGGGGTGTTCGTGCTCGAGACCGCCTCGGTGATCCTGCAGGTGGCGTCCTTCAAGCTGACCGGCAAGCGCATCTTCAGGATGGCGCCCATTCACCACCACTTCGAGCTCAAGGGCTGGGCGGAGCCGAAGGTGATCGTGCGCTTCTGGATCATCTCGCTGCTGCTGGTACTGGCGGGACTCGCGACGCTGAAACTGCGATGAGCGCCACTGCCGACAAGCGTGCCACTGCCGCCGACCGGCGCCCCGATGAGGCGCGCCCGTACGCGGTGATCGTGGGGCTCGGCCGCACCGGGCTCTCGTGTGCGCGCTATCTGGCGGCTCTCGGCTGGCGGCTGGCGGTGACCGATACGCGCGCCGCGCCCCCGGAGCTCGCCGCGCTCACCGCGCTCGATGCGCGTATTGCGGTGCACGCCGGCGGGCTCGACCCGGGCCTGCTCGATGGCGCGCTGTGCGTGGTGGCTTCACCCGGGATTGCACTCAGCGAGCCGTTCTTCGCCGAGGCCCGCCGCCGCGGGCTGTCGATCGTCGGTGACATCGAGCTGTTCGCGCGCGCGGCGCAGGCGCCGGTCGCCGGCATCACCGGCACCAACGGCAAGAGCACCGTGACCACGCTGCTGGCGCGCATGGCGGGGCGCGCCGGCGTGAAGGTGCGCGCTGGCGGGAACCTGGGCGAGCCGGCGCTCGACCTGCTGGCGGCGCGACCTGAGCTCTACGTGCTCGAGCTGTCGAGCTTCCAGCTCGAGACGACCTCGAGCCTCGAGTGCCGCGCGGCCGCGGTCCTCAACGTGAGTCCCGACCACCTCGACCGCTACGCCTCGGTGAGCGAGTACGCGCGGGCCAAGGCGCGCATCTTCGCCCGCTGCGACACCGCGGTGATCAACCTGGACGATCCGCTCGTGGTGGCCATGCCGCGCGGCGCGCGGCATACCCTCAGCTTCTCGCTGCGCTTGCGCGTCGGCGCCGACTACGCCGTCGCGATGCACGCCGGGGAGTGGTGGCTGGCGCGCGCCGGGACGCCGTTGCTGCCGGTGGCGGCGCTCCGAATCAAGGGGCTGCACAACGCCGCCAACGCGCTCGCCTCGCTCGCGCTCGGCGAGGCGCTCGGGCTGCCGCTGCCGGCCATGCTCGCCGAGCTCACCGAGTTCGCAGGTCTTCCGCACCGCTCGCAGTGGGTGGCTGAGGTGCGCGGCGTCACCTACATCAACGACTCCAAGGGCACCAACGTCGGCGCCACGATTGCGGCGGTCGCGGGACTCCCGGGTCCGCTGGTGATGATCGCGGGCGGCGACGGCAAGAACCAGGATTTCGCGCCGCTGGCCGCGGCGTTCCGCGGCAAGGTGCGGCACGCGGTGCTGATCGGCCGCGACGCCCCGCTCCTCGAGCGCGTGCTCGCGGGCGTGTGCACGCTCGAGACCCGCGCCTCGCTCCCCGAGGCGGTGCGTGCGGCGGCGGCCGCCGCGCGGCCCGGCGATACGGTGCTGCTGTCGCCGGCCTGCGCGAGCCTCGACATGTTCCGTGATTACACCCAGCGCGGCGCGGTATTCACCGAGGCCGTCAGGGAGCTCGCGGCATGAGCGCGGCGGACCGCTCGCTCATGAGCTTCGCGCGTGGCAACGCCCGCGGCGGCCCGGTGCATCTCGATACCGCCACCCTGGCGCTCACCGGCGCCATCGTGCTGCTCGGGCTGGTGATGGTGACTTCGGCCTCGGTGTCGATCGCGGCGCAGGAGACCGGCCAGCCGTTCTATTACCTGGAACGCCAGCTGCTGCTCGCCCTGATCGGCGCGGCGTGCGCAGCCGTCATCTTCGCGACCCCGACACGGGTGGTGGAGCGCGCCTCCGGCGCGCTGCTCGCGCTCGCGATGCTGCTGCTGCTGCTGGTGTTGGTGCCGGGGCTCGGGCACACGGTCAACGGCAGCCGCCGCTGGCTGCACGTCGCGGGCCTCAATTTCCAGGTGTCGGAGCTCGCGCGCGTACTGGTACTGCTGTACGTCGCGAGCTATGCAGTGCGGCGCGAGAACGAGCTGCGCGAGAGCTTCGTGGGACTTCTCAAGCCGCTCGGGCTGCTGGCGCTCGCCTGCATTCTGCTGCTCGCGGAGCCGGACTTCGGCGCGGCCACGGTGCTGTTCGCGGCGGGCTTCGCGCTGCTGTTCGTGGCCGGCGCGCGGCTGCGCTACGTGCTCGCCATGACCCTGATCGCCGGCGTCGGCTTCGCGCTGCTGGCGGTCAGCACCAGCTACCGCGTGCGCCGGCTCACGACCTTCCTGCACCCCTGGGCGGATCCCTACAACAGCGGCTTCCAGCTCACGCAGTCGCTGATCGCCATCGGCCGCGGCCAGTGGTTCGGCGTGGGGCTCGGCGACAGCGTGCAGAAGCTGTTCTATCTGCCCGAGGCGCACACCGACTTCCTGTTCGCAGTTCTGGCCGAGGAGCTCGGCCTCATCGGCGTCGCCCTGACGCTGCTGCTGTTCCTCGGGCTGGTGTGGCGGAGTCTGCGCATCGCGCGGCTGGCAGCGGACGCGGGCCTCAAGTTCCCCGCCTACGTCGCCGCCGGTTTCGGCCTGTGGGTCGGCATCCAGACCTTCATCAACATCGGCGTCAACATGGGCGTGCTGCCGACCAAGGGGCTGACGCTGCCGCTCATGAGTTACGGGCGCTCGAGCCTCATCGTCGCGCTCGCGTGGCTGGGACTGCTGCTGCGCGTCTACCACGAGGCGCTGCGCGAGCAGCGCGGCGCCGCCACGGCTCGCGGCGCCGTCGCGCGGGAGCGCGCATGAGCGGTCCGGTGCTCATCATGGCCGGCGGCACCGGTGGACATGTGTTTCCGGGCTTGGCGCTCGCGCGGGTGCTGCGCGAGAAGTCCTTCGAGGTCGTGTGGCTCGGCACCGAGCGCGGTCTCGAGTCGCGCGTGATCCCCGCCGAGGGCATTGCGCTCGAGCGGCTCTCGATCGGCGGGCTGCGCGGCAAGGGTGCGCTCACCTGGCTCGCGGCGCCGTTTCGTCTGAGCGTCGCTCTCGCGCAGGCGCTCTCGGTCATGCGGCGCCACCGTCCGGTCGTGGTCGTGGGACTCGGCGGCTTTGTCACCGGGCCCGGCGGGGTCGCCGCCTGGCTGGCGCGCCGCCCGCTCGTCATCCACGAGCAGAATGCGATCGCGGGCTTCACCAACCGCTGTCTCGCGCACCTGGCGCGGCGGGTGCTCGAAGCCTTTCCCGGCAGCTTCGGCCGCGAGGTGCACGCGCGCGCGATCGGCAACCCCGTGCGGCGCGACATCAGTCAGGTGCCCCCGCCGGGCGAGCGCTTCGCCGGCCGGACGGGGCCGGTGCGGCTGCTGGTGCTCGGCGGCAGTCAGGGCGCTGCGCGGCTCAATGCGGTCGTGCCGTTTGCGCTGGCGCGGCTGGCGGGGCGGCTCGGCTTCGACGTGCGCCACCAGACCGGCGAGCGCTGGCTCGAGGCCGGCCGCGCGAGCTACGCGCAGGCCGGCGTGCGCGCCGACGTGCGGCCGTTCATCGAGGACATGGGGGACGCCTACGGCTGGGCGGATCTGGTCATCTGCCGTGCCGGCGCGCTCACCGTGTCCGAGCTCGCGGCCGTCGGCGTGGGCGCGGTGCTGGTGCCCTTTCCGGGCGCGGTGGACGATCACCAGGCCTGCAACGCCCAGTATCTGGTGCGTGCCGGCGCGGCGGTCATGATCGCCGACCGCGAGCTCACCCCCGAGCGGCTGGCCACGGAGCTCGAGCGCCTCGGCGCCGGGCGCGGCAAGCTCCTGGCCATGGCGGAGCGGGCGCGGCTGCTGGCCAAACCCGGTGCCACCGAGGAGCTCGCCGCCTCGTGCCTCGAAGTCGCGCGGAGAGCCGCATGATGCGCGAGCGGCGCACCCTGCCCGAACGGCGCACCCTGCCCGAACGCCCCGTCACCGAGCGGCGCATCGCGCCCGAGCGGCGCGACCGCATGCGCCGCATCAACACCATTCACTTCGTCGGCATCGGCGGCAGCGGCATGAGCGGCATCGCCGAGGTGCTGCTGAGTCTCGGCTACGCGGTGCAGGGCTCGGACCTGCGCGACAGCGCGGTGACCGAGCGCCTGAGGAACATGGGCGCGCGCCTCACCATCGGTCACGCGGCCGCGCACGTCGCCGGCGCCGACGTCGTCGTGGTGTCGGGCGCCGTGCCGCGCGGCAATCCGGAGGTGGATGCGGCGCTGGCGGCGCGCATTCCGGTGGTGGCGCGCGCGGAGATGCTCGGCGAGCTTATGCGCTTCCGCTACTCGATCGCGGTCGCCGGCACCCACGGCAAGACCACGACGACCAGCCTGCTCGCCAGCATCCTGACCGCCGGCGGCGAGGATCCGACCTTCGTCATCGGCGGGCGGCTGAAGAGCGCGGCGAGCGGCGCGCAGCTCGGCACCGGGCGCTACCTGGTGGCGGAGGCCGACGAGAGCGACGCCTCGTTCACGCACCTGCAGCCGCTCATTGCGATCGTCACCAACATCGACAACGACCATCTCGCGACCCACGGCGGCGACTTCGGTCTCCTGAAGCAGAGCTTCATCGACTTCCTGCACAACCTGCCGTTCTACGGACTGGCGGTGTTGTGCGCGGACGACGCGCAGCTCGCCAGCATCGCGCAGGAGGTCGGCAGGCCGATCCTCTCCTACGGGCTCGACGCGGGCGCCGACGTGCGCGGCACGAACCTGCGCTACGCGGGGCTCCAGACCCGCTTCGACGTCGTCCGCCCGCGAGCGGCGGTGCTGCCCGTGACCCTCAATCTCCCCGGCGAGCACAACGTGCGCAACGCGCTCGCGGCGATTGCGGTCGCGACCGAGCTCGGGATCGACGATCAGGCGATGCAGCACGCGCTGGCGCAGTTCCCGGGGGTCGATCGGCGGCTGCAGCAAGTCGCGGACGTCGTGACCGCAGTCGGCCGCGTCACCGTCCTCGATGATTATGCTCATCACCCGACCGAGGTGGTGGCAACGCTCGCGGCGGCCCGCCAGGGTTACCCCGGGCGGCGCGTGGTGCTCGCTTTCCAGCCGCACCGCTACACGCGCACCCGCGACCTGCTCGATGACTTCGCCCGGGTGCTGCAGCAGGCCGACGTGCTGTGTGTCACCGAGGTGTACGCCGCCGGCGAGGCGCCGATCGCCGGCGCCGACGGCCGCGCCATCTGCCGCGCGGTGCGCAGCCGCGGACAGCTCGAGCCGCTGTTCGTCGAGCGGCCGGAGGAGCTGCCGGCAGCGCTCAAGGATCTGATCAGGGACGGCGACGTCATTCTCGCGATGGGCGCGGGCAGCATCACGGCCGTTGCGCACACTCTGCCGGCCGCGCTCGCAGCGCTGCTGCCGCCGGGACGCCCATGACGCTCGCGCTCGAGAACGGCTATGGCACGCGCGTGCGGCGCAACGAGCCCCTGAGTCGCCATACCTCCTGGCACGTGGGCGGTCCCGCGGAAGTCTTCTTCAACCCGCGCGACCGCGCCGATCTCGCCGCGTTCCTGCGCCACCTGCCCGGGGATGTGCCCATTCACTGGATCGGCCTGGGCAGCAATCTGCTGGTGCGCGATGGGGGGATCCCGGGGGTGGTGATCAGCACCCACGGTACGCTCGATGCCCTGCAGCGGCTCAATGAGATCACAGTGCAGGCGGAGTGCGGCGTCGCCTGCGCGCGCCTCGCGCGGCAGTGCATCCGCTGGGGGCTCGGGCCCGCGGAGTTCTTCGCCGGCATTCCGGGGACCGTCGGAGGGGCGCTGGCGATGAATGCCGGCGCCTTCGGCGGGGAGACCTGGCCGCACGTGCACGAGGTGCAGACCATCGATCGCCGCGGCGTCGAGCGCCGGCGCGCGGCCGCCGAGTACCGCATCGCTTATCGCGAGGTCACCGCTCCTGCGCCCGAGGAATGGTTCGTAGCCGCCACGCTCGGTTTCGAGCGCCGCCCCGGCGCCCACGAGGGCGAGGTGCGGGCGCTGCTGGCGCGGCGCCGCGAATCGCAGCCGATCGGGGAGTGGAGCTGCGGCTCGGTGTTCACCAACCCGCCCGGCGATCACGCCGCGCGCCTCATCGAGGCGGCGGGCCTGAAGGGCTACCGCATCGGCGATGCGTCAGTTTCCGAGAAGCACGCAAATTTCTTCATCAACCACGGTGCGGCGCGCGCCGCCGACCTCGAGCGCCTGATCGAGCACGTGGGCGATGTGGTGGAGCACGTGCACGGCGTCCGGCTCCACCCCGAGGTGCGGATCGTGGGAGTGCCGTAGGCCATGCGACTCACCTATCAGCCGCAAGCCTCGAAGCGCGTCAGCGACGCGCGCGAGTTCGGCCGCGTGGCGGTGCTCTACGGCGGGGACTCGAGCGAGCGGGAAATCTCGCTGCTCTCGGGCGAGGCGGTGCTCGCGGCCTTGAAGCGCCGCGGGGTCGATGCCCATGCCTTCGACCCGCGCGACCACGCGCTCGCCGAGCTCCTCAGCGGGCGTTTCGCGCGCGTCTGGATCGCGCTGCACGGACCGGGAGGTGAGGACGGGACGCTCCAGGGCGCGCTCGATTACCTCGGCGTGCCCTACACCGGCAGCGGTGTCATGGGCTCGGCGATCGGTATGGACAAGCTGCGCACGAAACGTCTGGCACAAAGCGTCGGCGTGCCGACCGCGGACTTCGTCGTGCTCAGGGACGAGGCGGACTTCGATCTTGCGCTCGAGCGCCTCAAGCTGCCGCTGATCGTCAAGCCCGCGACCCAGGGCTCGAGCGTCGGCATGACCAAGGTCGAGCGCGCCGCGGATCTGTCGGCCGCCTGCCGGACGGCGGCGCAGCTCGAACCGCTGGTGTTCGCCGAGGCGTGGATTCCCGGCAAGGAGTACACGGTCGCGCTGCTGCAGGGTGCGGCGCTGCCCTCGATCCGCATCGAGACGCCGCGGACCTTCTACGACTACGAGGCGAAGTACTTCCGCGACGACACGCGTTACTACTGCCCCTCGGGCCTGTCGCAGCCCGCGGAGGCGCACCTGGCGAGCCTCGCACTCGCCGCCTTCGAGGCCGCGGCGGCAAGCGGCTGGGGGCGCGCGGACTTCATGATGGACGCCGCAGGCCGGCCGCTGCTGCTCGAGATCAACACCGTTCCCGGCATGACGAGCCACAGCCTCGTGCCGATGGCGGCGCGCGCGGTCGGCATCGACTTCGAGGAGCTGGTGTGGCGCGTGCTCGAAACGAGCTTCACGCGCCAGGTCGCGCCGCCTGGCTGCGCCGCGCCGGGGAGGGGCTGAAGCGATGCTGCGACGCGCGAGAAACCGCCGCAAGCCGGGACCGAAGCGCTCATGGCTGCCGGCGATCAACTGGCGCGCGCTCGGCACCTCGCTCGCGGCCGTGGCCGGCGTGCTCGCCGCGGTCGCGGTCGTGCTGTGGGCGCTCGACCAGCCGATCGAGACGGTGTCGGTCACCGGACGCTTCCAGCGCGTCTCGCCGGCGGACATCGAGCGCGTGGTGAAGAACGAGCTGCATGGCGCCGGGCTCCTGTCGGTGAACCTCGAGGGCGTGCGCCGCGCGATTCACACGCTGCCGTGGGTGGATGCGGTGAGCGTGCAGCGCGCCTGGCCGCGCGGGCTGTCGGTGATGGTGATCGAGCAGACGGCGGTCGCCCGCTGGGGCAGCGGCGGGCTCGTCAATGCGCGCGGCGAGCTGTTCGCGGCCGACGAGCGCCACATCCCGCCCGAGCTCCCCGGGCTTTCGGGTCCCGACGGCAAGGAGCCCGAGGTGGCGCAGCGCTACCTCGCGGCGGCCGGGCGGCTGATGCAGGCCGGCTTGGCGCTGACGGCGCTGCGCCTCGATGCGCGCGGCGCGTGGGAGTTCGACCTCGCCAACGGGGTGACGGTGCGGCTCGGCCGCCGTCAGGTCGACGAGCGCTTCGAGAAGTTCATGAACGCGGCGCTGAAGGTAGTCACGCAGCGCGGCGAGGACATCGCCTACGTCGACATGCGTTACACAAACGGGTTCGCCATCGGCTGGCGCGGCGCGCCGGTCCACTCTCAGGGTAAGGACGGTGGCAAGGATGGGGACCGCAATGCTTAAGCGCTCCGATAGAAATCTCATCGTGGGACTCGACATCGGTACCTCCAAGGTCCTGGCCCTGGTCGGCGAGGCCGGCGCCGACGGCTCGATCGAGCTGCTCGGGCTCGGCTCGCAGCCCTCGCGGGGCCTGAAGAAAGGCGTCGTGGTCAACATCGAGTCGACCGTGCAGTCGATCCAGCGCGCGGTGGAGGAAGCCGAGCTCATGGCCGGCTGCGAGATCCACTCGGTGTACGCCGGGATCGCCGGCAGCCATGTGCGCAGCCTCAACTCCCACGGCGTGGTCGGCGTGCGCGACAAGGAAGTGACCCAGGGCGACGTCGAGCACGTCATCGATGCGGCCAAGGCGGTCGCGATTCCCGCGGACCAGAAGATCCTGCACGTGCTGCCCCAGGAGTTCATCGTCGACGGCCAGGAGGGCATCCGCGATCCGGTAGGCATGTCGGGCGTGCGCCTCGAGGCCAAGGTGCACATCGTCACCGGCGCCGACTCCGCCGCGCAGAACATCGAGAAATGCATCCAGCGCTGCGGGCTCGAGGTCGACGACGTGGTGCTCGAGCAGCTCGCCTCGAGCTTCGCCGTCCTCACCGAGGACGAGAAGGAGCTGGGTGTTTGCCTGGTCGACATCGGCGGCGGCACCACCGATCTTGCGGTGTTCTCCAACGGCGCGATCCGCCACACCGCGGTCATCCCGATCGCCGGCGACCAGGTCACCAACGACATCGCGGTGTCGATGCGCACCCCGACGCAGTACGCCGAGGACATCAAGGTCCGCTACGCCTGCGCGCTCTCGCAGCTCGCCAACCCCGACGAGAGCATCGAGGTGCCGAGCGTCGGCGAGCGGCCCGCGCGCCGGCTCGCCCGGCAGACGCTCGCCGAGATCGTCGAGCCGCGCTACGAGGAGCTCTTCGGCCTGGTGCGCGAGGAACTGCGCCGCAGCGGCTTCGAGGAAGCGATCGCCGCCGGCATCGTGCTCACCGGCGGCAGCGCCAAGATGGAAGGCGCGATCGAGCTCGCCGAAGAAGTGTTCCACGTGCCGGTGCGCTTAGGGGTGCCGCAGGTCGTGCAGGGGCTCACCGACGTGGTGCACAACCCGATCTACTCCACCGGCGTGGGGCTGCTGCTCTACGCGCGCGACAACGCGCTGCCCGCGCGGCGCGGGCGCTCACTCGGCGGTAACGCCAAGTCGGCGCTCGAGCGCATGCGTTCGTGGTTCCAGGGCAATTTTTGAGGCTGACAGACGAGTGAAGCTGACCAATGAGCGATTCAACCAACCTTGTTTTTTCTGTAAGGAGCGTTACCCATGTTTGAACTGATGGACGCGTACAGCCAGAGCGCCGTCATCAAGGTGATCGGCGTAGGCGGCGGCGGCGGCAACGCCGTCGCGCACATGGTCACGGCCGGCATCGACGGCGTGGAGTTCATGTGCATCAACACCGATTCGCAGGCTCTCAAGCACGCCAAGGTGAAGACCGCGCTGCAGATCGGCTGCAACATCACCAAGGGGCTGGGGGCCGGTGCCGATCCCGAGGTCGGCCGCCAGGCGGCGATGGAGGACCGCGACCGCATCGTCGAGCTGGTCGAAGGCTGCGACATGCTGTTCATCACCGCAGGGATGGGCGGCGGCACCGGCACCGGGGCCGCACCGGTGGTGGCGCAGGTGGCCCGCGAGCTCGGCATCCTGACGGTTGCGGTCGTGACCAAGCCGTTCGAGATGGAAGGCAACAAGCGCATGTTCGTGGCCGACCACGGCATGAGCGAGCTGGCCAAGTACTGCGACTCGCTGATTACAATTCCTAACCAGAAGCTGTTGACGGTGTTGGGTCCGCAGACCACGCTGCTGGATGCCTTCAAGTCGGCGAACCAGGTGTTGCAGGGCGCGGTACAGGGCATTGCCGAGCTGATCACCCGACCGGGCCTCATCAACGTCGACTTCGCCGACGTGCGCACCGTGATGGCCGAGACCGGCATGGCGATGATGGGCTCGGGCGCGGCGAGCGGCGAAAACCGGGCGCGCGCGGCGGCCGAGGCGGCGGTCTCCTCGCCGTTGCTCGAAGACATCAATCTCGCCGGCGCCCACGGCATCCTGGTCAACGTGACCGCCGGTATGGATCTGTCCATCGGGGAATTCCAGGAGGTCGGTCAGATCGTGAAGCAGTTTGCCTCGGAGGATGCGACGGTGGTGGTGGGCACGGTGATCGATCCGGAGCTGACCAACCAGGTGCGCGTGACCGTGGTGGCGACCGGCCTCGGACGTCCGGCTGCTGCAGCGCGGCCGCCGCTCGCCGCGCGTGAGCGCGAGGCGCGCGAGCCGCTCGCGGGCCGGGATGCCCGCGAGCTGCGCAGCGAGGCGGCGATGCGCGTGGTACGGCGGGCGCCGCTCTCGAGCAGCGACTACGCCGCACTCGACAAGCCCACGGTCCAGCGGCAGCGGGCGGTGGGTGACGGGTTGCGGCCCGAGGCCGACGCCGAGGATCTGCTGGACATCCCGGCGTTCCTGCGGCGGCAGGCGGATTGATGTGATACGGTAACGCGCCTTACAGGAACCTACGCCGCGGCCGGGGCCTGCAAGCCTCCAGGCCCCGCCCGCGGCGCCCTTGAGGCGAGCGTCATCCGCTGGGGACCGCGCCCGTTGTTGTAGAAGGAAAACAGCAAGCCTGAGCAGCATGGTCGGACAGCGCACCCTCAAAAATTCCATCCGGGCCACCGGGGTCGGGCTGCACACCGGCAAGAAGGTCCTGATGACGCTACGCCCGGCAGCCCCCGATGAGGGGATCGTGTTCCGGCGCACGGATCTGGCGTACACGGTCGAGATCCGCGCCAACGCCGAGAACGTCGGCGACACGACCATGGGCACGACGCTCGGCAAGGGCGAGTCGCGCGTTTCGACCGTCGAGCACCTGCTGTCGGCCTGCGCCGGCCTCGGCATCGACAACGCGATCGTCGAGCTGTCGGCCTCCGAGGTGCCGATCATGGACGGCAGCGCGGGGCCGTTCGTGTTCCTGCTGCAATCGGCCGGCATCGTCGAGCAGCAATCTCCCAAGCGCTTCATGCGCGTCAAGAAGCGCCTGCGGGTCGAGGACGGCGACAAGTGGGCGCAGTTCGACCCGTTCGACGGCTTCAAGGTCAACTTCGAGATCGAGTTCAATCACCCGATTTTCAAGCGCCGCTCGCAACGCGCCTCGATGGACTTCTCCACCACCTCGTTCCTCAAGGAAGTGAGCCGCGCGCGCACCTTCGGCTTCATGCGCGATCTCGAGTCGCTGCGCGCCCGCAACCTGGCGCTCGGTGGCAGCCTCGACAACGCCATCGTGCTCGATGATTTCCGCGTGCTGAACGAGGACGGGCTGCGCTACGAGGACGAGTTCGTCAAGCACAAGATCCTGGACGCCATCGGCGACCTGTACCTGCTCGGCCACAGCCTGATAGGCGAGTTCAGCGGCCACAAGTCGGGCCACGCGCTCAACAACAAGCTGCTGCGCACGTTGCTCGCGGATGCGAGCACCTGGGAAGAGGTCGAGTTCCAGTCGTATGCCGATGCGCCGATTTCCTACATCGAGGCGCCGGCGCTGCGCGGTCCCGGGGGCTGATCGGCTCAACCGACCGGCGCGCTTAGCCGCGTGGCAGCACGCGGACCGCAACAGCGGTGATCGTGGGGGCGGCGGCGCGGATGTCCGTTTCGAGCTCGAGCAGCGCGAAACGCAGCCGGGCGCACCAGGCGGCGGACTCGGCGAAAATCACCAGCTCGCCGTTGCGCTCGACGACACCGGACACCCTGGTGCAGATTTCGGGCGCGAGATGGGCGGACAGCCAGCGGTTCCAGAAGTTCGCGCGGGCGGCCTGATCTGTGACGCGCGTCAAGCTTGGGAGCGCTCGGCCGAGCAGGTCCTTTACAGAATGTGCCGGCGCGGGTAAAGGAGCCGCCCCATTCCTCATTAAGAGTCTGCTTCGCTTGTTTCGGCGGGTGTTCTTGGGCATATTCGCAATGCTGCACCGAGCAAACTAAGCCGAAAGGCTTAGGACGCAAAGCCACCGGTCTAAAGCGAGGAGCCATGACAGCGGGGTTGCCAGCATTGTACCGGCTTTTTTCTGAAGTAGAACAGGGCGCTGCAAGCCCTGCCGCCGGTTCGGACGCGACGCCGGCATTGCCGGTCAGCGGGGGTACGAAGGCACCCGGAGTGCGGCTCGGTCAGCACAAGGCATGAACGTCATTTTCTTATCGCGGCGTGACGGCAAAGCCCGGCAGTTCAATCTGACGCAGCCGCTGACGTTAGCTCTCGTCGCGGTACTCACGCTCGGCATGCTCGGCGGCACGTTCGCGCTCGGCTTGCAGCTCGGCCGCGGCGTCCACACGCGCATGATGCTGGGTGAGACCACGCGTTTCGGCGACCAGCTCGCGCAGCAGAAGCAGCAGATCGCGGGCCTCAGGGAGCAGCTGCAGCTGCGGGTGGATGCCATGGCGATGCGCCTGGGCGAAATGCAGGCGCACGTCATCCGGCTGAATGCGCTCGGCAAGCGCCTGACCGAGATGGCGGACATCGACAGCCGCGAGTTCGATTTTGACCGCGATCCGCCCAGCGGCGGACCGGAGTCCGAAGGCGAGGGCGTGAGCGTCCAGATCCCGGACCTGACCGCAATGCTGAAGAACCTGGACCAGCAGGTCGAGCTGCGCGACTCGCAGCTGTCGGCTCTCGAGAATGTGATCCTGGCGCGCCAGCTGAAGCAGGAGATTCACCCCGAAGGGCGCCCGGTCACCTCCGGCTTCATCTCCTCCTACTTCGGCGAGCGCTCCGATCCCTTCGACGGCCGCGAGACTTTTCACAAGGGCGTGGATTTTGCCGGCGCCGAAGGCTCGAACGTGATCGCGGTGGCGGCGGGCGTGGTCACGTGGGCGGGCGAGCGCTCAGGCTACGGCAAGCTCGTCGAGATCAATCACGGCGACGGCTACCTGACACGCTATGCGCACAACGAGCGCTTGCTGGTAACCGTCGGCCAGACCGTGACGCGTGGCGAGGCGATCGCTCTCATGGGCTCGACCGGCCGCTCCACCGGCCCGCACGTGCACTTTGAAGTGGTGCGTAACGGCCGCCAGGTCGATCCGCTCTCTTACGTCGGACGCTGACCGCCGCTTCACGCCCCGGTTCGATGCCGAGCTCGCGGCGGTCCGAGCGTTCGCTCGAGCCTTGATCCGAAGCATGTGAGCCCTTAAATCCTTTGAGCCCGCGAACCAATTGGGCGCGGGCGGCGTCTATTGCGTACAATACGCCGCTTTCCCGCCCGACAAGCCGGATAAGTGCTTGTTGGGTAAGACATTTTCAACTCAACGGACGATTCCTTGCTAAAGGCCCTGACCCATGTCTTCGGGAGCCGCAACGAGCGCGTGTTGCGGGGGTTCGCCCGCGACGTGCGCGCGGCCAACAAGCTCGAGCCGGACATCCAGGCCCTCTCGGACGAGGCGCTGCGCGCCAGGACCGACGAGTTCAAGCAGCGTCTGAAGGACGGCGCGACGCTCGATCAGCTGCTGCCGGAGGCGTTCGCGGTGGTGCGCGAGGCGTCACTGCGCACGCTCAGGATGCGCCACTTCGATGTGCAGCTGATCGGCGGCATCGTGCTGCACAAGGGCATGATCGCCGAGATGCGCACCGGCGAGGGCAAGACTCTCGTGGCGACGCTCCCGGCCTATCTCAATGCGCTCGCCGGCCTGGGCGTGCACATCGTGACCGTGAACGAGTACCTGGCGCAGCGCGATGCGGACTGGATGGGGCCGGTGTACCGCTTCCTCGGACTCACGGTGGGCGTCATCAAGAGCGCGCAGAACAAGGCGGAGAAGCGCGCGGCCTACGCCTGCGACATCACCTACGGCACCAACAACGAATTCGGCTTCGATTACCTGCGCGATAACCTCGAGTATCACCTCGAGGACCGGGTGCAGCGCTCACTCGCCTTCGCGGTCGTCGACGAGGTCGACTCGATCCTGATCGACGAGGCGCGCACGCCGCTCATCATCTCCGGGCCCGCCGAGGAGAGCACCGAGCTGTACCTGCGCATCAACAAGCTGGTGCCGCAGCTCACACGGCAGCAGCAGGAGGACGCGCCCGGCGACTTCGCGGTCGACGAGAAGAGCAAGCAGGTGCACATCACCGACTCCGGGCACGAGCGGGTCGAGCAGCTGATGCTGCAGGAGGGTCTGTTGCGCGAGGGCGAGAGCCTGTACGACCCGGCCAACATCCGCCTGATGCACCATCTGAACGCCGCGCTGCGCGCGCACGCGCTCTACAAGCGCGATGTCGAGTACATCGTGCGCGCCGGTGAGGTGATCATCGTCGACGAGTTCACCGGGCGCACCATGATCGGCCGGCGCTGGTCGGACGGCCTGCACCAGGCGGTGGAGGCGAAAGAGGGGGTGCGGGTACGCGAGGAGAACCAGACGATCGCCTCGATTACCTTCCAGAACTACTTCCGTCTGTACCGCAAGCTCTCGGGCATGACCGGCACGGCCGACACCGAGGCGCCCGAGTTCATGCAGATCTACGGCCTCGAGGTGGTGGTGATCCCGACCCACCGGCCGATGATCCGCAAGGACAACTCCGACTTCGTGTACCTCACGCAGCAGGACAAGTTCCAGGCGATCATCGAGGACATCAAGGATTGTCGCGAGCGCGGCCAGCCGGCGCTGGTCGGCACCACCTCGATCGAGACCTCGGAATTCCTCGCCGGCCTGCTGCAGAAGGAGGACGTGCCGCACCAGGTACTGAACGCCAAGCAGCACGAGCGCGAGGCGCACATCATTGCCCAGGCCGGCCGCCCGGGCACCGTGACCATCGCCACCAACATGGCCGGCCGCGGCACCGACATCGTGCTCGGGGGCAACCTCGAGGCGGAGCTCACCGCGGCCGGCGAGCTGGACGAGGCGGCGCGCGAGCAGCTGCGCGCGGCGTGGCAGGCGCGGCACGACCAGGTGGTTGCAGCCGGCGGCCTGCACATCGTCGGCACCGAGCGTCACGAGTCCCGCCGCATCGACAACCAGCTGCGCGGCCGCTCGGGCCGCCAGGGCGACCCGGGCTCGAGCCGCTTCTACCTGTCGATGGAAGACAACCTGATGCGCATTTTCGGCGACCCGGTGCGCACCAAGCGGCTGCTGCAGATGGCCGGCATGCGCGCCGGCGAGGTGATCGAGAGCGGCATGCTCACCCGCCAGATCGAGAAGGCGCAGCGCAAGGTCGAGTCCCACAACTTCGACATCCGCAAGCAGCTGCTGCTGTTCGACGACGTCGCCAACGACCAGCGCAAGGTGGTCTACAGCCAGCGCACCGAGATCATGGGCACCGACGATCTGTCGGCGGCGATCGGCGGGCTCATGGAGGACACGGTCGGGACGCTCCTCGATCAGTTTCTGCCGAAGCAGGCGCTGCCTTCGGACTGGGATCTGCAGGGACTTGCCGACACGGTGCTCAAGGACTTCGGCGCCCGCATCGACCCCAAGGCGTGGCTCGCCGCCGAGCCGGAGCTCGAGGAACAGAAGCTGCGCGAGCGCGTCGTGCAGGCCGTGCTCGAGACTTATGACGCCAAGGTGACACGCGTCGGGGCGCCGATCATGCGCCACATCGAGAAGCAGACGATGCTGCAGAAGCTCGATCAGCACTGGCGCGAGCACCTGGGCGCGATGGAGTACCTGAAGCAGGGCATCCACCTGCGCGGCTATGCGCAGAAAGACTACCGCTACGAGTTCAAGCGCGAGGCCTTCGAGCTGTTCGCCGCCATGCTCGAGCGCGTCAAGTTGGAGACCGCCTCCTTCATGGCGACCTGTCAGGTCCGCACCCAGGAGGAGCTCGAGCGTGAGGAGGAGGAGCGGCGCGAGCGACTGATGCGGGCGCTGCAGGCGCAGCACGCCGAGATGGGATCGCTGCTGGCTGCCGACGCCGGTCAGCAGCCGGCGGAGATGCAGGGACCGGCTGCATTCGCCGCCGCGGCCGGCGGCGGGATCGCGGTCGGCGCCGGACGCGTCGCCCCGCGCGGGCCCGCGCCGCCCTCGCCCCCACCCGCCCAGGCGGAAGCGAGCGCCCCGTTCGTGCGCGGTGAGCGCAAGGTCGGCCGCAACGAGCCCTGTCCGTGCGGCTCGGGCAAGAAGTACAAGCACTGCCACGGCGCGCTCTCGAGCGTGGAGTAACCCCTGATCCGGGTCGTCGCGGCGGCGCTGTACGACTCCGAAGGGCGCGTGCTCATTGCCGAGCGCCCGCGGGGTAAGCATCTGGCGGGGCGCTGGGAGTTTCCTGGCGGCAAGGTGATCCCCGGTGAAACCGAGGCCGCAGCGCTGGCGCGCGAGCTCGCCGAGGAGCTCGGTATCGAGGTGCTCGCGAGCCGGCCCTTCGTGCGGCTGTCTCATGACTACACCGACCGCCGGGTCGAGCTTTCGATGTGGATCGTGGAGCGCTTTGCGGGCGCCCCCCGCGGCCTCGAGGGCCAACAGCTCAGGTGGGTCGCGCCGGCGCAGCTGGCGGAGCAAGACATCCTCGAGGCGGACCAGCCGTTCATCGAGGCGTTGCAGCGCCTACCCCCGCCCTAGTCTATTGGCGGAAAGCGCCGCAGGCGCTTTCCGCAGGCCACGCTGGAGTTGTGTCAGGCCCGCGGGCAAAAGGCGCGGCTTTTGCCCGCTTACCAGCGGGCCGGTTAGGCGGTGCGTGTACAATACTGCGGGGTACGCACACTGGAGTGACATGGCCGCACCGACCGATCTTCCGGACGTCGAGCTCGATCCGAAGGGCCTCTATCGCGAGGACGTGTTCACCGACCGGCGCGCGGGGAGCATCCGCCGTCTGACTCCCGTGAGCGTCGACGGCGCGGTGGATCCGTCGCGTCCAGTGCTGTTCTCCGGCCAGACGCAGCTCCTGACCCCGGCAGGCGTGCTGCCGCTCGGCTTCGAGATCGAGGCGCGCACGCTCGAGGAGGCGCTGAAGAAATTCTCGGAAGGAGTGAAGGCCGCGCTCGAGCAGGCGATCGACGAGGCGCGTGAGCTGCGCCGCGAGGCCGCCTCGCGCATCGTTGTGCCCGAAGTCGCCGGTGGCATCGGTCCGGGCGCAGGACCCGCCGCGGGCGGCGGCAAGATCAAGTTCCCTTGACTGATTGGGCTCGGGATCGCGCCATTGCGCTGCGCGGTCCTGCTGCGCGCAAGCCCTGGGCGCACATCCCTGTGCGCCCGCTCGGCGGCATGCGCCTCGCCCCTGTCGCGACCCTCGCCGCGGCGGGACAGCGATGACGCCTAAGAGCTGCCGTTGGATCGTCGGATTGAGCGCCGCGGCGCTGCTCGCCGCCTGCGTCAGCGAGGAGGCGAGCGGTCCTGGAATGGGGAATGGACCCGGGCCACGCGGCGTGCCGATGAGCACCTCCACCGACACCGCCGTGGGGCTTCCACCCGCGGGCCCGCAGATCGTCTATCCGTTCACGGCGCAGGTCAGCGTCGCCGACCTCTACTACGGCACCCGGGTCGCGGACCCCTACCGCTGGCTCGAGAATCTCGACTCGCCGGCCGTCCAGCAGTGGGTCGCGGCCCAGAACGCGGTGTCGCGGCCGCGCCTCGATGACATTCCTCAGCGTGGCTGGCTCAAGGCGCGGCTCACGCGGCTGTGGAACTATGAGCGTTACGACGCGCCGGTGCGCCGCGGTGGGCACTACTTCTACCTGCACAACGACGGCACCCAGAACCAGAGCGCGCTGTTGGTTTCCGACAGCATCGATTCCCCCGGCCGGATGCTCTACGACCCCAACACCGAGCGCGCCGATGCCACGGTCGCGCTGTCCGAGTTCACGCCCAGCGAGCAGGGCGACATGGTGGCCTACGCCATCTCCGACGGCGGCACCGACTGGCAGGTGTGGCGTTTCCGTCGCGTCAAGGACGGCGTCGATCTCGCGGACACGCTGCGCGATACCAAGTTCTGGGGGGTGTCATGGGCGCATGACGGGTCGGGCGTGTACTACAGCCGCTACCCGTCGCTCGCCAGCGGCCAGGGTGATGACACGGCACGTCCGGCGCTGTATTTCCACACGCTCGGCACCGCGCAGCATGACGACCGTCTGGTCTACGAGGTGACCAACCATCCGACGCGAATCCCCTCGGGCCGCGTCACCGAGGACGGGCATTACCTCGTGATCACGCTCGTCGACGGCTACGAGAAGAACGGCGTGGAGCTGATCGACCTGCGCCAGCCGGACGGGGGCGCGCGGCCGCTGTTCGCCGAGTGGGATGGGCTCTACACGTTCATCGGCTCGTATGGCGAGGAGCTCTATTTCCGCACCACGAAAGACGCGCCCTTCGGCCGCGTGATCGCGGTCGACGCGCACGCCGCGCGCGCCGGCGCCGTGCGCACGCTCATCCCGCAGGCCCAGGGCACTCTCCAGGAGGCCACCTACGTGGGTGGCCGCTTCATCGCCAAGTACGTCGAAAACGCGCACTCGGTGGCGCGCGTCTACGAGCGCGACGGCCGCGTCGTGGGGGAGGTGCCGCTGCCCGGCACGGGAAGCGTCGACGGTTTTGAGGGCGAGGGGCGGCAGACCGAGACCTTCTTCGGCTATACCGATTACCTGACGCCGCGGCGGATCTACCGCTTCGACGTGCCCGCGAACCAGGCGGCCATATGGCGCGAGCCGCACATCCCGGCATCGACCACCGCGTACGTCACCGAGCAGGTTTTCTACGCCGGCAAGGACGGCACGCGCATACCGATGTACATCACGCACCGCCGCGACATGGTGCGCGACGGCAATCAGCCGCTGCTGCTCTACGGCTACGGCGGATTCGACGTGTCGCTCACGCCGCAGTACCGGCCGCAGGTGCAGGCGTGGCTCGAGATGGGCGGCGCCTACGCCGAGGCGAACCTGCGCGGCGGCGGCGAGTACGGCGAGGCGTGGCACAAGGCCGGCACGCTCGCCAACAAGCAACACGTGTTCGATGATTTCATCGCGGCGGCGGAATATCTCATCGCGCAGCACTACACGCGCACCGCGCGCTTAGGCGTCCACGGCCGCAGCAACGGCGGACTGCTGGTCGGGGCGGTGCTGACGCAGCGCCCGGATCTGTTCGGTGCGGCGCTCCCGGCCGTCGGCGTCCTCGACATGCTGCGCTACCAGACCGCGAGCGCCAACGCGCGGCAGTGGTCGTCCGACTTCGGGCTCGCCGAGGATCCCGAGCTGTTCAAGGCGCTGTACGCCTACTCGCCGGTGCAGAACGTCAAGAAGGGCACGTGTTACCCGCCGACCCTCATCACCACCGCCGATCACGACGATCGGGTCGTCCCCTGGCACAGCTACAAATTCGCCGCGGCGCTGCAGGCGGCGCAGTCCTGCCCGAATCCCATCCTGATCCGCATCGAGACCCGCGCCGGTCACGGCGCCGGCAAGCCGGTGTGGATGCAGATCGACGACTTCGCCGACCAGTGGGGATTCCTCGCCAAGTGGCTCGGCATGACGCAGCCCGGACCGACGCCGGGGCCGGCGGAGCCGGCAGCAGAAGCGCCGGGAGCCGCGGCGGGGCCACGCTGAGGATCGTCAGTCGGGGCGGAGCAGCGCCACGATGCGCAGCGTCTTCGGATCGAAGACTGCGAGCAGACGCAGACTCCCGCCCCAGAAGACGAGCGTGTCAGGTTGATCCTCTTTTAGCCCCAGCCGTTGTATGCGGCCCTTGAGTCGCTGCTTTTCCTGCCGCGAGAAGTACTTCATCTGATCGACCGTTGTCAGTTGCTTGCGCAGGTCCGGCAGGCCCTGATCCCAAGGCTTGAACATCCGGGGCATCTGAACCACATCCTTTCCACCGAAGACGGTCCCGCGGACGATCTTCGCGGCCTCCTGTGGATCCTCCGGCAGCGGCGCCCAGATCCAGCGCGGCAGGCTGTACCAGTGCGGCGCCAGCTGCGGGTTCTGACGCTGGCCGAGCGCGATCTCATCTGACTGCAGGTCGGAGGCCTGGATGAGCTGCAAGCAGTCAACAGAGAAGGCGTAATAGAGGGGACGCCCCATCCACAGCGTCACGGTCCCGTAGCCGAGCGCCACCAGCTGCACCGCCACGATAATGCCGATATCCCGCGCGAGCGATCTGCGGGGCTTGCCCGGATTGGCGACCACCAGGGTGAGCGTCGGACCAATAGCGAGGTCAACCATCAACACGATGCCGACGATGTGCAGCACGCTCGAGAGATACCACCCCGGCCAGCGATACCAGCCGAGGTACATGCCTCCCAGGACCAGTGTCAGTGCGCAGGCGCTGCCGAGCAGGTGCAGGCCGAATGCCTTGAAGCGAAATTGCATGGTCGAAACTAGCCTTTCTCTGCGGGGTCGTCGGGTGCCTGCTGGTCCTGCGCCGGCGCCTCGCCCGGGATCGCCCGCTGCTCCGATAGCCAGGCGCCCAGATCGATGAGCCGGCAGCGCTCGCTGCAGAACGGCTTGAACGGCGCGCTCTCCCAGGCGACCTCGCGCCCACAGGTCGGGCACTTGATGATTGTCCGAGCCGTCGATCGAGGCATCAGGCGCAGCAGGTGAGCATGAACGGCACGTCGGCCTGCGTCTGGGTTGGCCGGGTGGTGAGGCCGTTCCAGGTCAGGAAGCGCACGTTGCAGCGGTGGTGGCTGCCGCTGATCTCAGGGTACAGGCCCGCGCCCCCCGGCAGCGTGATCTGCAGCAGCTGCAGCGGCGTCTCGCGCTCGAACGTGATGGTGAAGGTCCCGGCCTTGGCCACTTCCTGGCGCGTCCGGCCGTTCTGGCGCGTCAGCCACAGGAGCTCCGCGATCGCATCGCACAGCGGTCGCAGCAGCCCCAGCCACTGATCGAAGGCGCGCGTGCGGGCATCGTCCGGCTGCGTGAGCCAGAAGTAGTAATCCGGCAGGTCGAACTCGCAGGTGCCCCCCGGGATCGCGATGCGATGCTTGATGGCACTGAGGAATTCCGAGTCCCGCAGCGGTTGCAGGAAAGTCGATCCGGCGGTCATCAGGTCCGCGCGCAGCCGCACCAGGTTCGACGTCAGAGTCTTGAGCCGCTGTGCGTCCACGCCGGGCTTGGACTGGAACTGGTTGAAAGTCGTGAGCTGACTCTCCAGCTCCTTGAGAACGTCCGAGCGCACGTCCCCGCGGGTCGTGATCGCGAGGATGTCGATCAGGCTCGACATCGCCGCGCGGCTTCCCCACTGACTCGCCATCTCGTTGTGGTAGAGAGCCTGGCTGTAGAGAAAATCCAGGCGCAGGAATGTGCGCATCCGCTCGTTCAGCGGCTGCTCGAACACCAGCGGCTGCGGGTCGGCCAGGGACGAAAGGCTCTCAGCCTCGGTCGGGGCGGGTTCGCTCATGGCGTTATTCTGCTTGAGGCGCGCGCCGCGCGTAAACGGCCGCTGCCTCGCCCCCGCGCCGCGGCCTCTCAGCCGCGTGGCGCCCGGGCAAGCTCGAGGTAACGCGGGTGCAGGGCCGCCACCTGCTCGTGCACCGCGCTCAAGTCGGAATCATTGCTGATCACGTCGTGCGCGGCCTTGAGCCGCGCGGCGCGCGAGGCCTGTGCGGCCAGGATCGCCTGCGCCTGCCCGAGGCTCGAGCCTTCGCGTGCCTGCAGGCGCTTGAGCTGCAGCGCCTCGTCGCAGTCGACGACCAGCACGCGATCGACGTTGGCGGCGAGGCTCTTCTCCACCAGCAGCGGGATCACGAGGATCTGATAAGGGCCGCCGGCGACGGCCGAGCGCGCTTCGAGCTCCGCGCCAATGGCGGGGTGGGTGAGGGCCTCCAGATCCGCGCGTGCCAGCGGGTCTGCAAATACGATGTCGCGCAGCTTCGGGCGGTCGAGATGACCGTCGGGCGTCAGGATCCCGGGACCGAACCGCTCCACCAGTCGCTCGAGCGGCGGCTGTCCCGGCTCCACCACGTCGCGTGCGACCCGGTCGCTGTCCAGGATCGGCACGCCGAGCGCGCCGAAGAACTTCGCGGCCGTGGATTTGCCGCTCGCGATCCCGCCAGTCAGACCGACCCTGAACACGCGGCTCCTGGCGGGCGTGCTCATGGGTGAGGCACGAACAGACCGAGGTACCGCTCCACCAGCTCACGACCCACCATGAGCATCAGCCAGCCGGAAGCGGCGAGGAACGGGCCGAAGGCAATCGGCGTCGAGCTGTGCTGCCGGCGGACCGACAGCACCGTGATGCCGACGACGGCACCGGCCGCGGCCGCGATCAGGATGACGGGGAGCAGCATCTGCCAGCCGAGCCAGGCGCCGAGCGCTGCAAACAGCTTGAAGTCACCGTACCCCATGCCTTCCTTACCGGTGAGCAGCCGGAACAGATGATAGACGCTCCAGAGACTCACGTAACCGCCGATCGCGCCGATCACGCTCGAGGGCAGGTCGACCGGCACGGGCGCGCCTCCGGTACGCGACGCAAACAGGGCCAGCGTGAGTCCGATCCACAGCAGCGGCAGCGTCAGGCTGTCGGGCAGCAGCTGGGTGTCGAGGTCGATGCAGGTCAGCGCGATGAGGAACCAGGTGAAGACAAGGGCAGCGAGCGCCGGCCAGCCGAAGCCGAGCTTCCAGGCGACCAGCCCCGAGAGCACCCCGGTCAGCAACTCCACGATCGGATATCGCACGCTGATCGCTGCCCCGCAGCGCGCGCAACGTCCGCGCAGAATGAGCCACGAGATCAGCGGAATGTTGTGCGCCGCGGGAATTGGCGCCCGGCACGCCGGGCAGGCCGAGCGCGGCACGAGAAGATCGAACCTCTCGGGTACACCGGCAGCGACGGTCGCGACCGCTGCTTCCCCCAGGACGTCCGCGCACTGCGCGCGCCACTGCCGGTCGAGCATGATCGGCAGGCGATAGATCACCACGTTGAGGAAGCTGCCGACGACCAGCCCCAGCACCACGCAGGTGCCGATGAACAGCGCAGGCGAACCCGCGAGCAGCGCGATGACGGACATCTTGTCCCGGGATGTTAACGAAAACGCCGCGCGGGGCGCGGCGTTTTCAGAATTTACCGGACCCGCGCCCGGCGTTCTAGACGACCGATCCGAGCTTGAAGATCGGCAGATACATGGCGATGACGAGTCCGCCGACCAGCACGCCGAGCACGACCATGATGAGCGGCTCGAGCAGGCTCGACATGGCATCGACCGCGTTGTCGACCTCCGCCTCGTAGAACGTGGCGACTTTGGCCGACATCTCGTCGAGCGAGCCGGATTCCTCGCCGACCGCGATCATCTGGTTGACCATGTTCGGAAAGAGGCCGGTCTGCTCCATGGCGCGCTGCAGGCGCTGCCCGGTGGCGACCTCGTCGCGCATCTTGAGCACACCCTTCTCGTAGACGATGTTGCCGGTCGCTCCGGCCACTGAGTCCAGCGCTTCCACCAGCGGGACGCCGGCGGCGAACATGGTCGAGAGGGTGCGCGCGTAGCGCGCGATGGCCGACTTGTTGAGGATCGGACCCACGACCGGAATCTTGAGCGATGCCCGGTCGAGAAATTCCCGCATCGCTCTCGAGCGCTTGTGGAAATAGAAGAACGTCCAGATGACGCCGCCGGCAACCATCGCAATGAATATGCCGTCGTGCTGCACGAAGCGCGACAGGTTGATGACCATCTGCGTGAACGCGGGCAGCGATGCGCCGAAGCCCTTGTACAGGCTCTCGAACTCCGGGATCACGAAGATCAGCAGCACCACCGTCACCACCAGGGCGACGACCAGGACCGCCGCGGGGTAGAACAACGCCTTCTTTACCTTTTTCTTCAGCGCCTCGGTCTTTTCCTTGTAGGTCGCGATTTTATCCAGCAGCCCCTCGAGCGCGCCCGCCTGCTCGCCGGCTTCCACCAGGTTGACGAACAGATCGTCGAAATAGAGCGGGTGCTTGGCGAGCGCCTCGTGCAGCGAGGTGCCGCCTTCGACGTCGGCCTTGACGTCGAGGATCAGCCTCTGCATCGCGGGCTTCTCGTTGCCGTTGCCGACGATTTCAAAGGCCTGCACCAGGGGAATGCCGGCCGCCAGCATGGTAGCGAGCTGGCGGCTGAAGACTGCGATGTCGCCGGCATTGACCTTGCCGCCCCGGCGGCCCTGGCGCTGTTTGCGGATCCGCGACGCCGCGATGCCCTGCCGCCGGAGCTCGGCCCGCAGGGCGCCTTCATCCGGAGCCAGGCTCCTGCCCTTGACACGCTGGCCGCGCTTGTCGCGGCCTTCCCAGGCAAAGGGAACATCGCGCTTGAGCGCTTTTACGGTCGCGGTTGCGGTTGCTGCGGGAGCCATAGGTTAATTCCGCCCTTGCGTCACTCGATGGTGATGCTGTTGACTTCCTCGAGGCTGGTAAGTCCGTTCTTGACCTTCTCGAGCCCAGCGCGCCTGAGGTCCCAGACGCCTTCCTTGGCCGCCTGGTCGCCGATCTCCACCGCGCTCCCTCCGGCGAGGATGATGCGCGCGATCGAATCCGTTACCGGCAGGACCTGGTAGATGCCGGTGCGCCCCTTGTAGCCGTCGGTGCAGTTCGAGCATCCCTTGGGGGCGAAGATCTTCAGTCCCCCCACGATGTCCATCTCGGTGAAGCCCTCCTTGAGGAGCGCCTCGCGCGGAATGTCCATGGGCTGCTTGCAGTGAGTGCACAGCCGCCGGGCCAGGCGCTGGGCGATGATGAGGCTCACCGAGGTTGCAATCGCGTAGGGCTTGACGCCCATGTCGACCATGCGGGTGAGAGTCTGCGGCGCATCGTTGGTGTGCAGTGTGGACATGACCAGGTGTCCGGTCTGGGCCGCCTTGATGGCGATCTCGGCGGTCTCGAGGTCACGTATCTCGCCCACCATGATGACGTCCGGGTCCTGGCGCAGGAAGGCGCGCATGGCCGCGGCGAAGGTCAGCCCGACCTTGGCGTTGACGTTGACCTGGTTGACGCCGGGAAGATTGATTTCCGCCGGGTCCTCCGCGGTCGAGATGTTGGTGTCCTCGCGATTGAGGATGTTGAGGCCGGTGTAGAGCGACACCGTCTTGCCGCTGCCGGTAGGGCCGGTCACGAGGATCATGCCCTGGGGCTTGGCGAGGAAACGGTTGTAGAGATCCTTCTGAAAGGGCTCATAGCCGAGCGAGTCGATCCCGAGCATCGCCTGCGCGGGATCGAGGATGCGCAGCACGATCTTCTCGCCGAACAGCGTCGGGCAGGTGCTCACGCGGAAGTCGATGGCGCGGTTCTTGGACAGCTTCATCTTGATGCGGCCGTCCTGCGGGACGCGCCGCTCGGCGATGTCGAGGCGCGACATGACCTTGAGTCGCGCCGAAAGCTTCTGTGCGAGCTGCACGGGCGGCTGTGCGATCTCTTTCAGCACGCCGTCCATGCGGAAGCGCACCCGGTAGAGCTTCTCGAACGGCTCGAAGTGGATGTCGGACGCGCCGCGCCGGATCGCATCCAGCATCACCTTGTTGACGAAACGCACGATCGGCGCGTCTTCGACGTCGTCGCGCCCGATCTTGTCGTCGAGCTCGTCTTCGCCGCCCGTGACCTCGAGAGACTCGAGATCTACGTCCGCCTCGTCCGTGAGCGCCTGCATCTGGTTATCGACCTGCTCGAGGGCCTTGTCGATGGCCTTCTGCAGCTTGTCGTCCTCGACCACGATCGCCTCGATCCCGAGGCTGGTCGCGAACTTGACCTCGTCGATCGCATGCAGGTTCGTGGGGTCGGCGACCGCGAGGAACAGCCGCTTGCCGCGGCGGAAGAGGGGCAGGACGCGATGCTTGGCGAGCAGCTTGTCGCTGACCAGGCGGACCGACTCGAGGTCGATATTCACCGCGTCCAGGTCGAACAGCGGCACCCCGAATTCGCTCGAGGCTGCCACCGCGATGTCGCGCGCGTTCGCGGCGCCGCTGGCGATCAGTTGCGTGACCACGTTGGTCTTGCGCTCGCGCGCGGCGTTCACCGCCTCGAGCATCGCGGCTTCGTCCACCACCCCGTCCTGCACCAGGCGTTGCGGCAAGCCGCCGAAGCCCGCGCGGGCGGCGCCAAGTGCTAGGGAGGCGTTGTCATTCATGGGGTTATGGCAGGCGAGACAAGCCGAGCAGGCAGTTTACCCGAGTGATGGTGGCGCGCAATTGTCAAATCCCCGCCGATTCTGAAGGACGGGCTACCCACTTTGACGGGGTGCGCGTCACAGTTGATCGAAAGGCGGCCCCAAAAAAGAGAGCCCCGGCACAGGGCCGGGGCTCGAGAGGACTTCTGAGAAACTCAGAAGGTTACTTGCACTGGGTCGGAACGTACTTGGCGAGAAGCGTGCCGGGGGTCGGCGGCGCCACCATGGGAGGCGTCTGCCCCAACATCGTCGCGTCACTGGCGGATGCGCAACCCCAGTCGATATTGCCCGAGGGGTTAGCTGAGAGCAGCGCGTAGGCGGCACCCGTATTGACCTCCGGGGTCAGCGTCAGAACGTTCGCCCCGGCAAGCTGCGGGATGTTGACAGCGTCATAAGTGACCGTGATAACGCCATTGGCCGTACTGACGGCGATCGTCTTCACGTACTTGCTGGGTGTCCAGCCCGCGGTCCACGCGTTAGCGGCGGCAGCGAGGCCCTGCACACCGTTCGACTCGTAGCCTTCGGCCACGGAGACCTTGGCCGAGCCGGCGAGGTTCAGACCTTCCGTCACCTTGGCGCGAATGGTGTAGTCCTGGTACGCCGGGATCGCGATCGCGGCGAGAATGCCGATGATCGCAACCACGATCATCAGCTCGATCAGGGTGAAACCCTTTTGCAGAGATCTCATTTGTAGGAACTCCTAAAATTTTGGGTACAAACTCAACGGCGCAAAAAGGGCGCCCAGCCAGATGGAAGCAAGGGCTGTGCCAGCCAGCCGCCACGTCTAAGTCCATGAAGCGGCGAGCTCTTTGCGCCGGCGCCGGCCGCATTTGACCTAAGCCCTGTCGCGGGCCGACGCCAGGGGTGCCCGGCGTTGTCACAAAGTGACCAAAACCGCTCGGGGTTCGCGCTGCGCTTCGCTACTCGATTCCCAGCTTCTTGATGCGATAGCGCAGCGCCCGGAAGCTCAGCCCCAGGAGCTTTGCGGCCGCGGTCTTGTTGTAGCGCGTCTTCTCGAGCGCCTTGATGATGGCGTCCCGCTCGATGCTCTCGAGCTGACTGCCGAGGGCGGTGCCGGCTGCGTTGGCAGGCGCGGCTGCGGCAGCGGCGGCATCCGTCGCCGGCTGACGCGCGCCCGCGCGCAGGCGGATGTGGTCCGGGGTGATCGTTCCGCCGGTACTCAAGGTGAGCGCCCGCTCGAGCACGTTCTCGAGCTCCCGCACATTGCCGGGAAAGGGATACGCTTGGAGCGCCTGGATGGCCTCCGGCGCGATCTGCGGTAGCGGCGTATTCGCGCGGCGCGCCAGACGCTGCAGCACCGCGTCCGCGATCTCGGCAATGTCCGCGCTACGCTCACGCAACGCCGGCACATGCAGCTCGATGACGTTGATGCGGTAGTAGAGATCCTCGCGGAACAGTCCCTGGGCGACGAGATCGGCGAGATTCTTGTGAGTCGCGGACAGGATGCGGACGTCCACCGTCGCCTCGCGCGCCTCGCCCACCGGGCGGATGGTCTTCTCCTGCACCACGCGCAGCAGCTTCACCTGCATGTGCAGCGGCAGATCCGCCACCTCGTCGAGAAACAGCGTGCCGCCCTCGGCGCTCTGGACCAGGCCTTGCTTGTCGGCGACCGCCCCCGTGAAGCTGCCGCGCTTGTGCCCGAACAGCTCACTCTCCATGAGCTCGGTGGGGATGGCACCACAGTTGACCGCGACGAACGGAGCGTCGCGCCGCGGACCGCTGTCGTGGATCATGCGGGCGACGAGCTCCTTGCCGGTCCCTGACTCGCCGCTGATGTGCACCGGTGCCTGGCTGCGGGCGACGCGCGCGATCAGGTCGCGCAGCTGCTCCATGACGGCCGAGCTACCGAGCAGCCGCGGGCCTCTGAAGGTCGCAGCGGTCTGCTCGTCGACGCCGGCCCGGAGCTTGATCGCGCTGCCCACGAGCTTGCGCAGCACACCCAGGTCCAGCGGCTTCGACACGAAGTCGAATGCGCCGAGCTTCAGGGCGCGGACCGCGGACTCGACGTTGCCATGGGCGGTGATCACCGCCACCGGAACCGCGGCGCGGTTGTCCTGCATCCACGCGACCAGATCCAACCCATCGCCATCGGGCAGGCGCATGTCAGTGAGGCACAGATCGAAATGCTCGGCCGTGAGCAGCCGGCGCGCCGTAGCCAGATCCGCCGCGGTGCGGGTCTTGAGGTTCATGCGGCTCAAGGTGAGGCTGAGCAGCTCGAGCAGATCCGGCTCGTCGTCGACGACCAGCACGACCGGGTGGGCGGCCGCGCCGCTGGTCTTTACGGCTGCCTCGCTCATCAAACCTCCCAGCGGTGCGGATCCGCGAACACGAGCCGGAACACGCTGCCGCCGCCGGCACGCGGCTCATGGAGCAGCGTTGCGCCGTTCGCCTGGGCGAGCTCGCGGGCGAGGAACAACCCCAGGCCCATGCCGCGCCCGCCGCTGACGAAGGGCTCGAAGATGCGCTCCGCCTGCTCCGGCGCCACGCCCGGACCGCGATCGGCCACCTCCAGGAAGGGACGGGCGTGGGCGGCCACACGCCCGTATCGGATCTCGACCGAACCGCCGGCATCGTCCTGCATACCGTATTTGAGCGCGTTCTCGCACAGGTTCCACAGAATCTGCCGCAGCTGGTCGGGGTCGGCGCGCACTTCGAGCTCGGCGGACTCCCCGCTGATGTCGAGCCTCGCCGGTGCCCACTGCATGGTCTCGCAGAACTCGTCGCGGAACTCCTCGGTCCAGGCCGGGAGCGAGAGCTGCTCGAGCGCGGGCAGCTCGCGTCGCGCCAGCCGCTGCACGTTCTCGATGATGCCGCTCACTCGCTCGGCGTGGGTGCAGATGATCTGCGTCAGGCGGCGGTCGTCGCTGGTCAGATTCGCCGACTCCGCCAGCAGCTGGCCCGCATGGCTCATGGCGCCCACGGGATTGCGGATCTCATGCGCGATGCTCGCGCTGAGGCGCCCGAGGGCGGCGAGCTTCGACTGCTGTACTTTCTCGGCGATCAGACTCGTGTCTTCCAGGAAGATGAGCAACGGTCCTGGGTTCGCCGCGCCGAGCGGCGCGAAGTGAGCGCGAATGAGCCGCGCACCGTCGGCGGCGACGAAGGTCTGCTCCATGGGAGGTCGCGGGGCAGCCGCGCTCTGCCGCCAGGATTCCAGCAGGAACAGGAGCCTGGGCGAGGCTTCGCCGATCAGCACACCGGGATAAGCGTTGTCGTCGCCCAGAATCTCGGCGGCCGACTCGTTGATGAGTCGGATGCGATCCTGCTCGTCGATGACCAGGATGCTCTCGCGCAGGTGCTGCACGATGTACTGCGACAGCTGCGCCATGTTCGCAAGATCCACCTCCTGGCGGCGCACCAGCGCCTCGCTTTCGCGCAGGCGTGTCGCCACCGGCGAGGTGGCCAGGGCAACCACGAACAGAACCACGCCGAAGACGCCCGCGGTCAGGTAGTCGCCGGCGGGCGCCGCATCGGTGACCCCGACGAGCACCTGCTGCACCAGGACCGCGGTCGCCGCGACCGCCGCGATCAGCAGGGCGTCGCGCCGATTCGCCAGTACGGTCAGAGTCAGCACCGGCAGTGCCAGGAGGATCGCGAGCCCGCTGGCCACGCCGCCGCCCGCATAGAGAATCAGCCCGATGGCGAGTGCATCCACCGTGGCGTTGACCAGGGCGATGATGCGCAGGCTCGACCAGTGCAGCCGCCGCGCGATGATGAGCAGCACCGCGGCGGTGAAGTAGGCGACGCAGGCGACGACGAACAGCTCCGGGCGCGCGGTCGTCAATCCCCAGGCCGGCCCGGTGAACGACTGCATCGCGAGCAGCACCACCGGCACCAGCAGCCGGTAGAGGTTGAGCAGCCCGATCACGCGCCAGGCGAGATCGCTCGGAGTCTGGTTGAGTGCGGCGGCGCTGGCCGGCATCGGAGTTGTCGAGCTCTTCTGAGGCCCTGTGCGAGGCGGCGCGACTCTAGCATTTCCCCGGCGCGCGGGTCGCGATCGACCTCGCAATTACTGGCCAGTGCTGGCCTTTTCCGCGAAAATGGTCTTCTTTAGCCGTCAGGCCGAACAATGAATCTTCACGAATACCAGGCCAAGGAACTCTTCCGCGGCTACGGCATCAGCGTTCCCGCGGGTCAGGTGGCGGCAAGCGCGGAGGAAGCCGCCGCGGCCGCGCGCGCCCTGGGGGGCGGTGTCTGGGTGGTGAAGGCCCAGGTGCATGCCGGCGGGCGCGGCAAGGCGGGCGGCGTGAAGCTCGTGCGGGACTTGGACGCGGTGCGGGCAGCGGCCGGCGAGCTCCTCGGCAAGCGCCTCGTCACGCCGCAAACCCCCGCTGACGGTCTGCCGGTCGAGCGGGTGTACGTCGAGGCCGGCTCCGACATCGCGCGTGAGATCTACGTGTCGCTCACCTTGAACCGCGAGCGCGGACGCATCGCCCTCATCGTATCCGCCGCCGGCGGCATGGAGATCGAGGAGGTCGCGCACAGGACCCCGGAGAAGATTCTCTCGGTCAACATCCATCCGACCGCGGGGTTGCAGGCCTACCAGGCGCGCGAGCTCGCTTTCGGCCTCGGATTGCAGGGTCCGCAGGTCGGCGAGTTCCAGTCGCTCGTCACGGCCCTCTACCGGCTGTACATCGAAAAGGACCTGAGTCTGGTGGAGATCAATCCGCTGATCGTCACCAGAGCCGGCGCGCTGGTCGCGCTCGACGCCAAGGTCAACGTCGATGCCAATGCGCTGCCGCGGCACCCGGAGCTCGCGCGGCTGCGCGATGCGAGCCAGGAAGACCCGATGGAGCGCCGTGCCAGCGAGCACGACCTGAACTATGTCTCCCTCGACGGCAACATCGCCTGCATGGTGAACGGCGCCGGGCTCGCGATGGCGACCATGGATCTGATCAAGCTGCACGGCGGCGAGCCTGCCAACTTTCTCGACGTGGGGGGCGGTGCCACCGCCGAGCGCGTGACCGCGGCGTTCGAGCTCATCCTTTCCAACCCGAAGGTGCGTGCCGTGCTGGTGAACATCTTCGGCGGCATCGTCCGTTGCGATCTCATCGCCGAGGGCGTCATCACGGCGGTGAAGAGGGTGGGCGTCAGGGTGCCGGTCGTCGTGCGGCTCGAGGGCACCAACGCCGACAAGGCGCGAGCCATGCTCGCACAAAGCGGACTCGCGATCACGCCGGCCGAGGATCTGACCGACGCAGCGCGCAAGGTGGTTGCGGCCGCCAGAAAGGGCAAGGCATGAGCATCCTCGTCACCCGCAATACGAAAGTGCTGTGCCAGGGCTTCACCGGCAAGCAGGGGACCTTTCACAGCGAGCAGGCGCTCGCCTACGGCACCAAGCTGGTCGGCGGGGTGACGCCGGGCCGCGGCGGGCAGCAGCACCTCAAGCTCCCGGTGTTCGACACGGTGCGCGAGGCGGTGCGCGCCACGGGCGCTACCGCCAGCATGATCTACGTGCCGGCGGCAGGGGCGGCGGACTCCATCCTCGAGGCTGCCGATGCCGGCATCGAGCTGGTCGTGTGCATCACCGAGGGCGTGCCGGTCAACGACATGGTGCGCGTCAAGGCGGTGCTGGCCGGCTCCGGCACCCGCCTGGTAGGTCCGAATTGCCCCGGAGTCATAACCCCGGGGGAATGCAAGATCGGCATCATGCCGGGATTCATCCACCAGAAAGGACGTGTGGGCATTGTGTCGCGCTCGGGTACCCTCACTTATGAGGCCGTGTTCCAGACCACTCGCATCGGGCTCGGGCAGAGCACCTGTGTCGGCATCGGTGGCGACCCCGTCCACGGCATGAGCTTCATCGACGTGCTGGAGCTCTTCGAGCGCGATCGCGGCACCGAGGGCATCATCCTGGTGGGCGAGATCGGCGGCAGCGATGAGGAGGCCGCGGCGCACTACATCCGCCGGTTCGTCTCCAAGCCCGTGGTCGCCTACATTGCCGGCGTCACCGCGCCCGCCGGCAAGCGCATGGGACACGCCGGGGCCATTGTGGCCGGCGGCAAGGGTACGGCCGCCGACAAGTACGCCGCCTTCGAGGCGGCGGGCGTACGCACCGTGAAGTCTCCCGCCGAGCTGGGCTCGGCCATGAGCGAGCTGCTGCAACGCCGCCGCGCGCGCCGCGTGCGCGCCGCGCAGCGCGCTGCCACGGCCCGACCCGCGGGGGCGGCCAGTCGCAGCGCGCGCCCGAAGAAGCGCAAGTCGCGCACCGCCCGGCCTCGCGCCGCACGCAGCAAGAGCGCCCGGCGGTGAGGGTCGGCACTTAGCGGCGCATGGGCGAATCGCTGCGGATCGCGCTGGCGCAGATCAATCTGCTCGTCGGGGATGTGGCGGGCAACGCCGGGCGCGTCGCGGACAACGCGCGCCGCGCGCATGCCGAGCTCGGCGCCGACCTGGTGCTGTTCCCCGAGCTGACGCTCTGCGGGTACCCGCCCGAGGACCTGCTGTTCCATCGGGGTCTTCGCCGGCAGGTCGAGCAGGGACTCGCGCGGGTTCGCGACGAGGTGCGCGACGTTCACGTGATGGTGGGTTTCCCCGAGTACACGCACGCCGGGATCTACAACTCGGCGGCGCTGATCGGGGACGGCGAGATCGCCGCCATCCACCGCAAGGCGGAGCTTCCCAACTACAAGGTGTTCGACGAGAAGCGCTACTTCCAGCCCGGCACGCAGCCGACGGTCGTCAGCGCCAAGGGCCTGCGGGTGGGCCTGCTGGTCTGTGAGGACCTGTGGACTCCCGAGAGTGCACAACTCGCGCGCGCGGGCGGTGCGCAGCTGCTGGCCGTCATCAACGCCTCACCCTACGAGATCCACAAGCAGCGCGAGCGTGAGGACATCGCGCGGGCGCGGGCGCGCGACGTCGGCTTGCCCGTCGCTTACGTCAATCTCTTCGGCGGCCAGGACGAGCTGGTTTTCGACGGCAACTCGTTCGTGATGGACGCGCAGGGCGAGGTGACCATGCGCGCCCCGCCGTTCGTCGAGGGCAGCTTCGTTGCGGAGTTCGTGCGCGATGCGCGCGGCAGGGTGGCGCCGCTTGCCGGCAGCATCGCTGCCGAGCTCCCGGACGAGGCGAGCGTCTACAGCGCGCTGGTGCTCGGCGTCCGCGACTACGTCGGCAAGCACGGCTTTCCCGGGGTGGTGATCGGGCTCTCCGGCGGAGTCGACTCGGCGCTCACACTGGCGATCGCGGTCGACGCGCTGGGACCCGAGCACGTGCACGCCGTCATGATGCCCTCGCGCTACACCTCTCCCATGAGTCTCGCGGACGGACAGGAGCAGGCGCGGCTGCTCGGCGTGAAGTACAGCGTGCTGCCCATCGAGAACATGTTCGAGGCGACGCTCGCCACGCTTCAGGGCGAATTTGCCGGCCGCCCGCCGGACGCCACCGAGGAGAACATCCAGTCGCGCTGCCGCATGTTGCTGCTCATGGGGCTGTCCAACAAGACCGGCAGGATGCTGCTCACCACCGGCAACAAGAGCGAGATGGCGGTCGGCTATGCGACCATGTACGGCGACATGGCGGGGGGCTTCGCGCCCATCAAGGACTGCAGCAAGCTGCTGGTCTACCGGCTCGCCGCCTACCGCAACTCCCTCGCCAGGGTGATGCCGCAGCGGGTGATCGAGCGGCCGCCGTCCGCGGAGCTGCGGCCCGATCAGAAGGATTCCGACTCACTGCCGCCCTACGAGGTGCTCGACCCGATCCTGGAGGGCTTCATTGAGGAGGATCTGTCGGTGGACGAGCTCGAAGCGCGCGGCTTCGATCGGGCGACCGTCGCCCGCGTGCTGGATCTGGTGAAGCGCAACGAGTACAAGCGCCGCCAGGCCCCGCCAGGCGTGCGGGTGAGCCGCCGCGCTTTCGGGCGCGACTGGCGCTATCCGATCACCAGCGGCTACCGCAGGTAGGCGGCCCGGTGCGCCGGACGCGCCTCGGCCCCGCCGCTACCGGTGCGTCAGAACCTCCACCACGAGTGGTGCACCGCCGGCTGCGACTGGGCGACGCGCGATGAGTAGTTGGCGGCGTACACCTCGCGGGCCTGGTCGGCGAGCGGCTTCAGTCCGAGCTTGTCGTAGCACTGGATGAGGATCCCGACGGCCTCGCGCACCGCCGGCGCCCCGTCGTACTGCTCGATGGCGCCTTTGGCGCGCTGGGCCGCCGCGATGTATGCACCGCGCTTCAGGTAGTACTGCGCGACGTGCACCTCGTAGTTCGCCAGGCGGTTGCGCAGGTACACCATGCGCTGCAGCGAGTCGTGGGCGTATTCGCTCTTTGGGTACTGCTCGACCACGATCTTGAAGGCGGCAAACGCCTTGCGCGCAGTGGTCGGCGGGCGCTTGCTCATGTCGGCGTGAAACAGCGACTCGAGCGCGTTGGGCTGGTGCTCGAAGTCCACCAGGCCCTTGATGTAGTAGGCGTAGTCGACGCGCGGATGCGTCGGGTTCTCGCGGATGAAGGTATCGGCGGCGTCGGTCGCCGACTCGCCTTCGTTGGCGCGGTAGTATGCGTAGATGAGGTCGATGCGCGCCTGGCGCGCCTCGTCCGTGAACGGGAAGCGCGCCGTCAGCGCCTCGTAGGTCTTGATGGCGCCGGAGAAATTGTTGCCATCGAGGTCCTTCTTGGCGCGCTTGTAGAGGATGGCGGGAGTCACTTTCGCCTGCTTCGCCGCCTCGCGCGCGCGGTGGGCGGCGCAGCCGGGCAGGGCGATCGAAAGGACGCACAGCGCGCACAGCGCGGCCACGCTGCCGCGCACCGGACGGAAGAACATCATCTGGAAAGGGCCCCTGTTTGGCTTTTCGCCGAGTGACTCGAGTGAGTATAGCGAATCCCCCGGCTGGATCTCCGACCTCGGAGACCTCAGCCGAGTTCCGTTCGCACTCGCTCACCCTGTCTCCGGAGCTCAAAGGCCTGCGCTTCGATCAGGCGCTCGCGCGCGCCTTGCCGCAGTACTCGCGCGCGCAGCTACAGGCCTGGATCGAGTCCGGAGCGGTGCAGACCCCGGGACGAGTGCTGCGCGCCCGCGACCGCGTACAGGGCGGGGAAGAGGTGCGCGTGAGCGCGCAGCTCGCGCCCAGGATCCCGGCGGTGGCCCCCGAAGCGCTGCCGCTCGAGGTGGTCTTTCGCGACCGCGCCCTGATCGTCGTCAACAAGCCGGCCGGACTCGTGGTACATCCCGGCGCCGGCAATCCCCGCCATACGCTGCAGAACGCGCTGCTCGCGCTCGACCCGCATCTGTCGCTCGTGCCGCGGGCGGGGCTCGTGCATCGGCTCGACAAGGACACGAGCGGGCTGCTCGTGGTGGCGCGTACGCCGGAGGCCCACACGGCGCTGGTTGCGGCGCTCGCCGCCCGCGAGATCTCGCGGCAGTACCTGGCCGTCTGCACCGGCGTCATGACGGCGGGCGGCACGATCGATGAGCCGATCGGGCGCCACCGCACCCAGCGCGTGCGCATGGCGGTGCGGCGCGACGGCCGCCCAGCCGTGACCCACTATCGCGTGGTGCGGCGGTTTCGTGCGCATACCGAGGTCGCTGTCGAGCTCGAGACCGGGCGCACCCACCAGATCCGCGTGCACCTCGCGCACGTGGGCTTTCCCATCGTCGGAGACCTCCAGTACGGCGGCCGCAAGCGCATCCCGGCCGGCTGCACGCCGGCGCTCGCCGCCGAGCTGGCTGCGTTCCCGCGTCAGGCGCTGCATGCGGCGCGCCTGGCGCTGAAGCACCCGCTGACCGGGCGGGAGATGCGCTGGGAGGCGCCGGTGCCCGACGACATGCGACGGCTTCTCGCAACGCTGGAGGAGGACCGCAAGTGAGCCTGGCCTCCGTCCGGGAGACGGTCGGTGTACTGACGCCGGACTGGCCGGCGCTGCCGAGCGTGCGTGCGGCGTTCACGCTGCGCACCGGGGGCGTGAGCGCACCGCCGTACGATTCGCTCAATGTCGGCGCGCACGTCGGTGATGTACCCGCGCGGGTCGCGCGCAACCGCGGGCGAATCGCTGAGCGCCTGGGCCTGCCGGCCGAGCCCGCGTGGCCCGAGCAGGTACACGGCACGGAGGTGACCGAGCTCGACGGACGGCAGCCTCACGGGCCTGCGGATGCCGTGATCGCCCGTCGCGCGGGCAGGGTCTGTGCCGTCCAGGTGGCCGACTGCCTGCCGGTGCTGCTTGCCGCTCGCGACGCGAGCGTGGTCGGTGTCGCCCATGCCGGCTGGCGCGGGCTCGCCGCCGGCGTACTGGAGGCCACCGTCTCGCACCTCGCTGTGCCGCCCGCGCAGCTCATCGCCTGGCTCGGGCCTGCGATCTCCGCAGAGCATTTCGAGGTGGGGAGCGAAGTGCGCGCGGCGTTCCTGGCGCGGGATGCGGGCGCCGCGGCAGCGTTCACCGCCAACGACCGCGGTCGCTGGCAATGTGACCTCGTGGCGCTCGCCCGGCGCCGGCTCACGGCGCTCGGCGTCACGGCCGTGGCGGGCGGCGAGTGGTGCACTTACGCCGATCCCGCGCGATTCTTCTCCTTCCGCCGCGAGGGGCGATGCGGGCGCATGGCGGCACTCATCTGGCTGGAGTGATCGAGATGCGACTGCTCGTCTGGATGGTACATCGCCGTGGCAGGACTGATCCCAGGGCTTCACCGCCGCTCGGACCCCCGGACGAGCGTGACCCAGGTCATCCTCATCAGTCTCGGCATTGCCGTGATCGCCGTGGCCGAGGCGTTGAGCGGCCAACAGTGCCCTTAAATTGCGAACGACTTCGCGAATCGCCGATTTACCGATCGGGTACCATTTGACGTAATTCCGCGAGGATAGGCAGACGATGCTCAAGTGGTTCAGTGCCCGAGAAGCCACCGAGGCCGGCACGGCGTTGGCCGACGACTTCGTTTTGCAATCGGCCTCTGGGTCCGCCTCTCGCCAGCAAGGCGGCGGTGCCGGGGCGCCAGGCCGCGACCTGCAGAAGTTCATGCAGAAATTCCTGCTGCGGGTTGACCGCGACGCGCGCCCTCTGCAACTCAACCTGTTTAAACGAGCCAAGCTCGCAAACTCCTTCAAATGGCGGTTGCTCGAGAAGGGCGTGGACAAGGATCTCGTCGAGGAGCTCACTCAGGCCCTGGTGCTGCGTCTGAGCACGAGTCAAGCTGCCGCGGCGCCGGCTGGCGCGGCGCCCGGGGCCGTCGGGAAGCCCAGGGAGCTGCTCGCTCAGGGCGATGCCCACATGGCGCGGGGCGCTTACGCCGAGGCGGTCGACTATTACAGCGATCTACTGAGCCTTGATCCCCGTCACGCCGTGGCGCGCAACAACCTCGGCGCGGCGTTCAGCCACTTGGGGCGCTACCAGCAGTCGGAGGAGCAGTTCCGACGCGCGGTCGGGATCAGGGCGAACTACGCCGGCGCGCAATACAACCTCGGCATGCTCCTGCAGGTAACGGGTCGCATCGCCGAGTCGGAGATGCCGTTGCGACGCGCCCTCAAGTTGCAGCCGAGCAATGCGGACGCCAGGGCGACCCTCGGCATGACGTTCATCCTCCTGGGCCGCACGCGCGAAGCCAGAGATTGCTTCGAGAAGACCCTCAATGGCGCACCCCGAAACCTGACGGCCCTGGCCGGCATGGCACAACTTGCGGCGCTCGACGGGCGTTTCGCCGAGGCCGAGGCACTTTACAAGCGCATTCTCGAAGTCAACCCGAAAAGCCCGGCGGCATGGGCGGGCCTCGCCAAGCTGCGCAAGATGACCTCTGCCGACAGCGCGTGGCTCAGGGGCGCCGAAGAGCTCGCCGCGAGCGGACTCACGCCGGCCGACGAAGCCACGATGCGCTTTGCGATCGGCAAGTACTGCGACGACATCGGCGACTTCACGGGCGCCTTTCGCAGTTACCAGCGCGGCAACGAGCTGCACAGGCTGCGTGCGCCAGCCTACGACCGGGATGGTCACCGGGCTTTCGTCGACGACATGATCCGCGTCTACACTCGCGGGGCGCTGGCCAGCCCACATGCGGGTGCGTCGGACTCCGCGCGGCCGGTGTTCGTGGTCGGCATGATGCGTTCGGGCACCTCCCTCGTCGAGCAGATCGTGGCCTCGCATCCGTCCGCGAGCGGTGCGGGAGAGCTCGACTTCTGGACCGCAGCCGTGGGCAAGCACGAAACCACCCTCCGGCACGAGCTGCCGGGCGAGCGGCTGAGCAGGAAGCTGGCCGAGGAGTACCTTGGAGTTCTCACCCGGCACGCCCCCGACGCTCTGCGCGTCGTGGACAAGGCGACGGTCAATTCAGACCACCTGGGAGTCATGCATTCGGTGCTGCCGAGTGCGCACATCATCTATCTGCAGCGGGACCCGATCGATACTTGCTTGTCCTGCTACTTCCAGCAGTTCAGCTCGGCACTGAACTTCACCATGGATCTGTCGGACCTGGTGCATTACTACCGTGAGCATCGCCGCTTAGTGGCGCATTGGCGCAGCGTGCTGCCTGCCGCAACGTTGCTCGTCGTCCCGTATGCGGAGCTGGTGGCCGATCAGGAGACCTGGACCCGCAAGATCATCGAGTTCATTGGTCTCCCGTGGGACGAGCGGTGCCTGAGCTTTCACAACACGCAACGCACGGTGTCGACCGCCAGTGCCTGGCAGGTGCGGCAGAAGATCTATAACAGCTCCATCGGGCGGTGGCGCAAGTACGAGAAATTCATCGGTCCCCTGCTCGAACTTAAAAGCCTCGACTAGGCCGGACTCTCCGCGCGCGCGGCTCGGCGCCGGCCTGCGCTATTCTTCGCGCTTAGCCCCCAAACCCGGGAGCCGCAGCCCCTTGAACGGGTTGCGGTTTATCCCCACAAACGGACCATCCAACCCCGAGGCAGAAATCCCCATGCGGATGGACAAGCTCACCAGCCGGTTTCAGCAGGCGCTCGCCGACGCACAGTCGCTCGCCCTTGGCCGCGACCACCAGCTGCTCGAGCCGGCGCACCTCATGCTGGCGCTGCTCGACAGCGCGGGCGGCACGGTGCGGCCGCTGCTGCTGAAGGCGGGCGCGGACGTCAACAAGCTCCGCGCGGGGCTGCTCGCGCAGCTCGACGGCTTGCCCAAGGTGGAGGGCACGCCCGGGGAGATTCACGTCTCGAACGACCTGAACCGCATCCTGAACGTTACCGACAAGCTGGCGCAGCAGCGCGGCGATCAGTACATCCCGAGCGAGCTGTTCGTGCCTGCCGCCTTCGAGGACCGCACCCTGGCGCGGCTTTTCAAGGATGCGGGCATGGTGCGTGGGGCGATCGACAAGGCCATCGAGGAAGTGCGCGGCGGCGAGAAGGTATCGGACCCCAACGCGGAAGAGGGCCGTCAGGCGCTGGAGAAATACACCATCGACCTCACCGCGCGCGCATCTTCCGGCAAGCTCGACCCGGTCATAGGGCGCGACGATGAGATCCGCCGCACCATCCAGGTGCTGCAGCGCCGGACCAAGAACAACCCGGTGCTGATCGGCGAGCCCGGGGTCGGCAAGACCGCGATCGTCGAGGGACTCGCGCAGCGCATCGTCAACGGCGAGGTGCCGGAGGGGCTGAAGGACAAGCGCATACTGGCGCTCGACATGGGCTCGCTCATCGCCGGAGCCAAGTTCCGCGGCGAGTTCGAGGAGCGGCTCAAGGCGGTGCTCAACGACCTCGCGAAGCAGCAGGGTCAGATCATTCTCTTCGTCGACGAGCTGCACACCATGGTCGGCGCCGGCAAGGCCGAAGGCGCGATGGACGCCGGCAACATGCTGAAGCCGGCGCTGGCGCGCGGCGAGCTGCACTGCGTCGGTGCCACGACGCTGGATGAGTACCGCAAGTACATCGAGAAGGACGCCGCCCTCGAGCGGCGCTTCCAGAAGGTGCTGGTGGACGAGCCGTCGGTGGAAGACACCATCGCCATCCTGCGCGGCCTGAAGGAGCGCTACGAGGTCCACCACAAGGTCGAGATCACCGACCCCGCGATCGTCGCCGCCGCGACGCTCTCGCATCGCTACATCGCCGACCGCCAGCTCCCCGACAAAGCCATCGACCTGATCGATGAGGCCGCCGCTCGCATCCGCATGGAGATCGACTCCAAGCCCGAGGCGCTCGATCGGCTCGACCGGCGCATCATCCAGCTCAAGATCGAGCAGGTGGCTCTGAAGAAGGAGAAGGACGAAGCCTCGCGCAAGCGCCTGGCGACGCTCGAGGGGACGTTGAAGGACCTGGAGAGGGAATACGCCGACCTCGAGGAGGTCTGGAAGTCTGAGAAGGCGGCGCTGCAGGGGAGCGCCCAGGTCCGCGAGGAGCTCGACCGTGCGCGCGCCGAGCTCGATGCGGCGCGGCGCGCCGGCAACCTGGGCCAGATGGCGGAGCTGCAGTACGGCAGGATCCCGGAGCTCGAGAAACGCCTGACGTCCGCCACGGCGGCGGAGGAGAAGGCGCCGACGCTGGTCCGCAACAAGGTTACCGAGGAGGAGATCGCGGAAGTGGTCTCCAAATGGACCGGTATTCCGGTGTCGAAGATGCTGCAGGGCGAGAAGGAGAAGCTCCTGCACATGGAGGATGCGCTGAGGAAGCGCGTCGTGGGTCAGGACGAGGCGCTGCGCATCGTCTCGGACGCCATCCGCCGCTCGCGCGCCGGGCTCGCCGATCCCCGCCGGCCCAACGGCTCGTTCCTGTTCTTGGGTCCCACCGGCGTCGGTAAGACCGAGCTGTGCAAGGCGCTCGCCGAGTTCCTGTTCGACACCGAGGACGCCCTCATCCGTATCGACATGTCGGAGTTCATGGAGAGGCACTCGGTGGCGCGCCTGATCGGGGCGCCTCCCGGCTACGTGGGCTATGAGGAGGGCGGCTACCTCACCGAGGCAGTGCGCCGCCGGCCGTATTCGGTGATCCTGCTCGATGAGGTGGAGAAGGCGCATCCCGACGTCTTCAACGTGCTGCTGCAGGTTCTCGACGACGGCCGCCTCACCGACGGCCAGGGCCGGACCGTCGACTTCCGCAATACGGTCATCATCATGACCTCGAACCTGGGCTCTGAGATCATCCAGGAGTATGCCGGCGAGAAGAACTACCAGAAGATGAAGAGCGCGGTCATGGAGGTGGTGCAGAAGAGCTTCCGGCCGGAGTTCATCAACCGCATCGACGACATCGTGGTGTTCCATCCGCTCGGCACGCAGCAGATCCGCGCGATCGTCGACATCCAGCTCATCTACCTGCGCAAGCGCCTCGCCGAGCGCAATATGGACCTGACGCTCGATGATGCCGCGCGCGACCTGCTGGGCGAGGCCGGTTTCGATCCGGTATACGGCGCCCGGCCGCTGAAGCGTGCCATTCAGCAGCAGGTCGAGAACCCGCTGGCGGAGCGGATCCTGAAGGGGGAGTTCGGACCCGGCGACCGTGTCCGCGTCGGCGCCCGGGACGGCAAGCTCACGTTCTCGAGAGTGGAGGAGCGCCGGGCGGCGCGAGCCTGAGCGACCCGAACAGGTTCGTTATACTGAAGCTATGCCGTTCTACGAATACGAATGTCAGGCCTGCAAGTTCTACACCGAGGTCATGCAGAAGATCACGGACACGCCGCTCACGAAGTGTCCGTCCTGCGGCAAGCGCCGGCTGAAGAAGCTGGTCTCGGCGCCCGTTTTCCGCTTGAAAGGCGGCGGCTGGTACGAGACCGACTTCAAGTCGGACAAGGAAAACCGGCGCAACCTCCTCGGGCCTGACAAGGAAGAGACCAAGACCGAGAGCAAACCCGAGGTCAAGGACAAGGCTGACGGGAAGGAGGCGAAGCCCGCCGAGGCGAAGGCGCCTGCCGCGCAGAAAGATCGCCCCGCCGACAAAGGGCGCCCGGCCGCCGGATCGCAGGCCCAAGGCCGCCGGCGGATTGCGCGCCAGCCCTCCCGGCCCGCCGCGAGGCGCGGGAAATCAGCGCGCGCCGCCAAGGGGCGCCGTTAGGGAAGCGATGGAAGCCGGCGCGCGTAAACGGAACTTGCGGCGCTACCTGGTGGCGGGAGTCCTGGTGTGGCTGCCGATTCTCGCCACCATCTGGGTGGTCAGCTTCATGCTGCGGCTGATGGACAGCACGCTGCTGCTCCTGCCGTCCGCCCTGCGGCCGCAGGCGCTGGTCGGCTTCGCGCTGCCCGGCGCGGGACTGGTGTTCGCGCTCATCGTGCTGCTCCTCACGGGGCTCCTGGTCACGAACCTGATCGGACGGCAGCTCATCCTCTGGGGTGAGGAGCTGCTGAATCGCATCCCCGTCGTGCGCACGGTGTACGGCGGGGTCAAGAGCTTCGCCGAGAGTGTCTTCTCCCAATCGAGCTCCTTCCGCAAGGTGGTGATGATCGAGTATCCGCGCGCCGGTACCTGGAGCCTCGGGTTCCTGACCGCGGAGGATGTGCCGGAGGTGAGCGAGAAACTCGGCGAGCCGCATTCGGCCGTGTACATCTCGGCGGCGCTCAATGCCACGGCGGGCTATCTCGTCATCGTGCCGCGCCGGCAGGTGGTGGAGCTCGACATGACGGTCGATGCGGCCATGAAGATGATCATCACCTGCGGCGTGGTCGTGCCGCCGCACCCCGCCACGGAACCGCACCAGCTGGCGAAACCGGCAGCCTGACGGATTCACGGCCGTGAAGGCGATGCGATTGCTGGCGCCCGCAACCGCCCTCGCGTTGAGCGAGATGGAGTTGCCGGCGCCGCAAGCGCACGAGGTGCGTCTTGCGGTCGAAGCCTGCGGCGTGTGCCGCACGGACCTGCACCTGCTCGATGGCGAGCTGCCCGGAATTTACTGTCCCGTGACTCCCGGGCACGAGATCGTGGGCACCGTGATCGCTCTGGGCGCCGACGCGCGGCGCTTTCGCCTGGGCGACCGCGTCGGCGTGCCCTGGCTCGCCTTCACCTGCGGCGAGTGCCGTTACTGCCGCGCCGGGCTCGAGAACCTGTGCGAGCGGGCGCGTTTCACCGGCTACACGCGCGATGGCGGCTACGCCGAGGAGACCCTCGCCGATGAGCGCTACTGCCTGCCGCTACCGCGGCAGGCCGACGCCGCCCGCCTTGCGCCGCTCCTGTGCGCCGGGCTGATCGGCTATCGCGCCTATCGCGCGGCCGGCGGCACGTCACTCGAAACCACCAGCGTCGGACTCTATGGCTTTGGCGCAGCCGCCCATCTCCTGACACAGCTCGCGCGCGCCCAGGGCCGCCGCGTGTTCGCCTTCACCCGCGCCGGGGATGTCGCGGGCCAGGCGTTCGCACGCGAGCTGGGCGCGGTCTGGGCAGGCAGCTCCGAAGAGCTGCCGCCGGAGCCGCTCGATGCGGCGATCCTGTTCGCGCCCGTCGGCGCGCTGGTGCCGGCGGCGCTTGCCGCCGTACGCCCGGGCGGGCGCGTCGTGTGCGCCGGCATTCACATGAGCGATGTGCCGGCCTTTCCGTATCGACTGCTGTGGGGTGAGCGCTCGGTCTCCTCGGTCGCCAATCTCACCCGCAAGGACGGCGAGGAGTTTCTCGCCGTGGCGTCGCGCGTCGGACTCACGGCGACGGTGGAGCGCTTTGCGCTGACCGATGCGAACACGGCACTCGAGCGGCTGCGCACCGGCAGGCTCCTGGGGGCGGCGGTCCTGGTCCCGGAGCGCGCTCAGCCCTGAAGTTGCGGGTCTGCGCGCCCGTCCGTACCATCGCGCGCCTCATGCGTTCACATTACTGCGGACAAGTCGATGACCAGCTCCTCGGCCAGCAGATCACGGTCGCCGGCTGGGTGCACCGTCGGCGCGACCACGGCGGTGTGATCTTCGTCGACCTGCGTGACCGCGAGGGATTGCTGCAGATCGTATTCGATCCGGATGGGCCCGAAGTCTTCAAGGAAGCCGAGCGGCTGCGCAACGAGTGGGTCGTGCGCGTCACCGGCACGGTGCGCGCCCGGCCCCAGGGCACCGTGAACGCGCAGCTCGCCTCGGGCAAGGTGGAGCTGCTGGCGCGCGAGCTCGAGCTGCTGAACCGCTCCGAGCCGCTGCCGTTCCAGCTCGATGAACAGGTGGGTGAGGAAGTGCGCTTGCGTTACCGCTACCTCGACCTGCGGCGCGAGGTGATGACGGAGCGCCTGCGGCTGCGGCACCGCATAACGCGCGCCATGCGTGGCTATCTCGACGGCCACGGCTTCATCGACCTCGAGACGCCGATGCTCACCAAGGCGACGCCCGAGGGCGCGCGCGACTACCTGGTGCCGAGCCGGACGCACCCGGGCAAATTCTTCGCCCTGCCGCAGTCGCCGCAGATCTTCAAGCAGCTGCTGATGATCTCGGGCTTCGATCGCTACTACCAGATCGTGCGCTGCTTTCGCGACGAGGATCTGCGCGCCGATCGCCAGCCGGAGTTCACGCAGCTCGACGTCGAGACCTCGTTCCTGACACAGGACGGGATCATGAAGCTCATGGAAGGGCTGGTGCGGCACATCTTCGGCGAAGTGCTGGCGTGCACTCTGCCGGATCCTTTCCTGCGCATGAGCTATACGGAAGCGCTGCGCCGCTTCGGCTCCGACAAGCCCGACCTGCGCATTCCGCTCGAGCTCACCGACGTAGCGGACCTGGTCCGGGATTGCGACTTCAAGGTGTTCGCGGGTCCCGCCAAGGACGCGCACGGGCGGGTTGCCGCCTTGCGCGTGCCAGGGGGCGGGGCGCTGGCGCGCTCGGCCATCGATGAGTACACGGCGTTCGTGGCGCGCTACGGCGCCAAGGGCCTGGCCTACATCAAGATCAACGAGCGCGGCCGCGGACGCGAGGGCCTGCAGTCGCCGATCATCAAGTTCCTGAGCGATGCGGCGCTCGCAGGCATCCTCGAGCGCACCGGCGCGGCCGACAACGATCTCGTTTTCTTCGGTGCCGACACCGCGCGCGTTGTCAGCGACGCGCTCGGCGCGCTGCGGGTGAAGCTCGGACACGACCTGAAGCTGATCGCAGACGGCTGGCGGCCGCTGTGGGTGGTCGACTTTCCGATGTTCGAATGGGACGCGCAAGGGGGGCGCTGGCAGGCGATGCACCATCCGTTCACGGCGCCGCAGGACGACGATCCGGCGGCGCTGCGCGCTGCGCCGGGCGCGGCGCTCGCCCGAGCCTACGACATGGTGCTGAACGGCGCCGAGATCGGCGGCGGCTCGGTGCGCATCCACCGCCAGGAGATGCAGTCGACCGTGTTCGAGCTGCTCGGGATCGGCGCGGACGAGGCGCAGAAGAAGTTCGGCTTCCTGCTCGATGCGCTCAAGTACGGCGCGCCGCCGCACGGGGGCATCGCCTTCGGTCTCGACCGGCTCGCGATGCTGATGACGGGCGCCGACAGCATCCGCGAGGTCATCGCCTTCCCCAAGACCCAGACGGCGGCGGATCCCCTGACCGATGCGCCCACCGAGGTGAGTGAGGCGCAGCTGCGCGAGCTGCACATACGGGTGCGCGTGCCGCCGCCTTAGGACGCGGCGACGCGGGGCCTCACCCGGTGTCGGATCAGGCAATGGCCGAAGTCGTCTACGTGCACGGCCTGTGGATGCCGGGTGACGAGTCGCTCATCCTGCGGCACCGGCTGGCGCAGGAGTTCGGACTCGCGCTGCATCCGTTCCGCTACTCCGCGGCATCCTCTTCGATGCTCGCCATTGCCGAGCGGCTCGATCAGTTCGTGCGCGAGCTCGAGGCGCCTGTCGTGCACCTCGTCGGACACAGCCTGGGGGGCCTGGTCATCCACCGCTTCCTCGAGCGCTTCCCGCAGCAGCCCGACGGGCGGGCGGTGTTCCTCGGCACCCCTTGTGTCGCGAGCCGCGCGGCAGTGAGCGCCGCGCGCTTTGCGCCGCCGGTGGCGCAGCTCATGGGGGAGGCGGCCGGCGAGCTGCTCGAGCCGCGCGAGCGGCTCTGGACGCACCCGCGCCAGCTCGGCATCGTGGCCGGCAGCCAGCCGCTCGGCGTCGGTCACCTGCTCGCACAGTTCAACGAGGACAACGACGGCACGGTGGCCGTGAGCGAAACACGCATGCCGGGTGCCGCCGATCACCTCGTGCTGCCCGTGAGTCACCTGGGGTTGCTGCTGTCGTCGCGCGTGGCGCGTGAGGTCGGCACCTTTCTTCGAGAAGGAAGATTCTCGCTGCGCTGAAACCGGCAGGTTGTGCGCGGGCAAAAGTCAGGCCCTTTCAGCCAATTAACGCAGCAGCCGTCGCAGGCGATACAGCGCTTCCAGCGCCGCCTTCGGCGTCAGCTCGTCCGGGTCGAGCGCGCCGAGCGCGGCGCGGATCTCGTCGGGTTCCGTCGGGGAATGGAGCGGCAGCTCAGCTTGCGCGGCAGCGAGCGCCGGGGCGGAGCCGGGCGCCATGCCGCCGGCTGCGGCCCGGTCGCGCTGCGCCTCGAGCGCTTCCAGATAGCGCCGCGCTTCGCCGATGACCTCGAGCGGCACGCCGGCGAGCTGCGCCACCTGCAGGCCATAGCTGCGATTGGCGGGGCCGTCCTTCACCGCATGCAGAAACACGATGCCATCGCCGTGCTCGGTCGCGTCCAGGTGCACGTTGACACAGCCCTCGATCCCGGCGGCGAGCGTCGTCAGCTCGAAGTAGTGAGTCGCGAACAGCGTGAAGGCGCGCACGCGGGTGGCGATGTCGCGCGCCATTGCCCAGGCGAGCGACAGCCCGTCGAAAGTGCTCGTTCCGCGGCCGATCTCATCGAGCAGTATCAGGCTCTTGGCGGTGGCGTTGTGCAGAATGTTCGCCGCTTCCGACATCTCCACCATGAAGGTGGAGCGCCCGCCGGCGAGGTCGTCGGCAGCGCCGATGCGCGTGAAGATGCGATCCAGGGGGCCAAATACCGCCCGATCGGCGGGCACGTAGCTGCCGATGTGCGCGAGCACCGCGATCAGGGCCGCCTGGCGCATGTAGGTGGACTTGCCGCCCATGTTAGGACCTGTGATGACCAGCATGCGGCGCGTGGCATCCAGGTGCAGGTCGTTCGGCACGAACGGTGCTTCGGAGAAGCGCTCGACCACCGGGTGGCGCCCGCCGACGATCGTGAGGCGTGGCTCGCCGGTGAGCTCGGGTGCGCACCACTCGAGCGTCGCGGCGCGCTCGGCGAGCGCCACCAGCGCCTCGAGCTCCGCGAGCGCCCCGGCGGTGACCTGCAGCGGCCCGAGGCTGTCGATGAGCCGGGTGAGGACCTCGTCGTAGAGCTCGCGCTCGCGGGCGAGCGCCCGATCGCGCGCACCCAATACCTTGTCCTCGAAGCTCTTGAGCTCCGCGGTGATGAAGCGCTCGGCGGAACGGACCGTCTGACGGCGGATGTAGTCCTTCGGCACCTGCTCGGCGTCGCGGCGCGCGATCTCGATGAAAAATCCCTGCACGCGGTTGTAGCCGAGCTTGAGCTCGGTGAGCCCGGTGCGTTCGCGCTCGCGCCGCTCGAGATCCAGGAGAAACTCGTCCGTATGGGTAGCGATGCGGCGCAGCTCGTCGAGCTCGGCGTCGTAATCGGGCGCGATCACCTCACCGTCGCGCACCAGGCTCGCAGGCTCGGTGGCGATCGCGGCGGCGAGCAGGCTCACCGTGTCCGCGTGCTCCTGAGTCCGCCCGCGGAGCTCCTCGAGGAGCGGCGAGTCGATGGGCGCGAGCGTCGCCCGCAGCGCCGGGAGCAGGGTCAGCGAGCTGCGCAGCTGCGTCAGGTCGCGCGGCCGTGCCGAGCGCAGCGCTACCCGCGCGAGTATCCGCTCGATGTCCCCGACTCCGCGCAGCGCATCGCGCAGCGCACCGAAGCGGCGGCCGTCGATCAGGGCACCGAGCGCCTGGTAACGTTGCCGCAGCACTCCGTGGCTGGTGAGCGGGCGGTTGAGCCAGCGGCGCAGTTGCCGCGAGCCCATGGCGGTAACGCAGCTGTCGATGACCGCGAGCAGGGTTGCGGCCGGGTTGCCGGTAAGGCTGGCATCCAGCTCGAGGTTGCGGCGGCTGGCGGCATCCAGGATGAGCGCATCGCCGCGCTCCTCGACGGTGAGTCCGCGGATGTGGGGAAGCGCCGACTTCTGCGTGTCGCGCACGTACTGCAGCAGCGCGCCGGCGGCGCGAATGGCGAGCGGCAGCTCGTCGGCACCGAAGCCCTTCAGGTCGAGCGTCCCCAGCTGGTCGGTGAGCAGCCGCGAGGCGCTCGCCAGCTCGAAGTGCCACGGCGGGCGGTCGCGCACCGCCATGTCCGGACGGGTGACGTCGGCGCCCTGGCCGTCGGGCACGAGGAGCTCGGCAGGCTTGAGACGCTCGAGCTCGGCGCCCAGCGCCGGACGGCCTCCGCCCTCGAGCATCGTGAATCGCCCCGCCGCGAGATCGAGCCAGGCGAGCCCGAAGCGCGCCCCGTCGCGGCTCAGCGCGGCGACGAGTGTGTCCTGGCGCTCCTCCAGCAGGGCCGTATCCGTCACCGTGCCGGGGGTGACGATGCGCACTACCTCGCGGGCGAGCGGCCCGCGGGAGGATCCCGGATCGCCCTGCTGCTCGCAGATGGCGACGCTCTCGCCCCGGCGCACGAGGCGCCCGAGGTAACTGTCGAGCGCGTGATAGGGGACGCCGGCCATCGGGATCGGCTCGCCGGCCGACTGGCCGCGGCTCGTCAGCGTGATGTCGAGCAGCGCCGCCGCCCGCCGGGCGTCGTCATAGAAGAGCTCGTAGAAGTCGCCCATGCGATAGAAGAGCAGCACGTCCGGGTACTGGCTCTTGATGCGCAGGTACTGCTGCATCATCGGGGTGTGGGCGGAAATGCCTATTTTTTCAGCGTTCACGAGCTATCTGTCTAAAATCGTTTTGGAGGCGCAGCCGATGCGAAGTATCTTACCCCCAGCGGCAGCTCTTCGAGCGGATGGGGAGGATGGCGAATGACCGCGCAGGCGAGCACTACGGCGCACCCAGTCACCAAAGCAACACGGCGGCATTCCATCGAGGGACGGGAGGTGCGGGTTTATGACGGACTGCTGGATGCAAAGCACATCCACGAGTTGACGGCGGCCCTGCAGGGAGGGGGATTCACGCGCACCGAATCCGCACGTCCCGATACCTCAGCCTTTCGCCATTGGGTACTGAATATACCGATGCAGACCGCCACCCAACTACCGGTCTATCAACCGACCTTGCTGGCGGCAGGGGAATTCGCCGCCGAGATTGCCTACAGGATTTACCGTTGTTACTGCAATCATGCCGCCTACGGCGACATGCTGTTCACCCATACGGATTGCGCGCCGGGCGCCGGTGAATTGACGGCGCTGTGGTTCATCGCCCCGGAGTGGAACGTGGAATGGGGTGGGGAGACGCTGTTCTTCGATTCCAGTATGGATGCGCAAGCCGCCGTGACTCCGCGGCCCGGGAGGCTGGTGCTGTTCGACGGCAGTCTGACCCACGTGGGACGCCCGCCCAACCGCATCTGCTTCGCCCCGCGGTATACCCTCGCCTACAAGCTCCAGCCGCTCGAGCGCGCCGCGGCCAGCTGATCCGGTGCTGCGGTAGCCTCGCGTCGTGGACAACGATCCGGAGCTCTATGAGCTGGCGGGGCGCGTCGGGCAGAAACTGCGCGCCGCTTCAGCGCGCATCGTGACCGCCGAATCCTGCACCGCCGGCTGGATCGCCAAAGCGCTGACCGACGTACCCGGCAGCTCGCAGTGGTTCGAGTGCGGCTACGTGACGTACTCCGACGCGGCGAAGCAGCGCGATCTCGGGGTCTCTCCCCGCACGCTCGCCGAATTCGGTGCGGTCAGCGAGCAGACCGTGCGTGAGATGGCGCAGGGCGCTCTCAGGGTCTCCGGCGCCGATGTCGCGGTTTCCGTGAGCGGTATCGCGGGCCCGGACGGCGGCACGCCCGAGAAGCCGGTGGGCACGGTGTGGCTCTGCGCCGCCGCCCGCCGGGCACAGGCGATGCACGTCATCGCTGAAGCTGAGCTCTTTCTCGGCGACCGCGCGTTCGTGCGCTCGAGCTCGGTTCGGTACGCACTCGAGCTCGTGTTGCGGCTCGATTTGCCCGTGCATGCGGCGACGCCGCGCCCGGGGGCTTAGGGTTGACCGTAGACGGACTGCCGGCCGCTGCCGGCCCGGCGACGCGGCGCCTGTTCTTTGCGCTGTGGCCCGACGAGGAGCAGCGCACCGCTCTGGTGCAGGCCACGGGCGAGGCCGTGCGGGCCTGCGGGGGCCGTCCGGTGCCCGCGGCGAATCTGCACGTGACACTGTGCTTTCTCGGCAGCGTGCCGGCCGTGCGGGCTGCAGAGCTCGGTGCCATCGCGCGGTGCGTCGTCTCGAGATGGGCGCCGGCCGCGGCATCCGCGACGCTCGCATTCGAGCGCCTCGAGCACTGGGTGCGCCCGCAGCTGCTGTGCGCGCTCGCGGCCGCCGGGTTGCCCTCCGCGGCGGATCCGACGGCGCCGGATCTGGCACGCGCGCTCGGCCAGCAGTGCGCGGCGGCCGGTTTCAGTCCGGATCTCAAGCCCTTCCGCGCGCATGTCACTCTGGCACGCAAGGTCGTGAAGGCACAGCCGGATGAGCGGATCCGTCCGGTGCGCTGGGAGTTCGATGCGTTCGCGCTCATCGAGAGCCGCACGCTCGCCGCAGGTCCCCTATACAGTGTCATCGAGTCGTACGCACTGGTTAACGCGCAGAAAGTGCGCACATAGGCGTGAAACACCGCGCCCAAGCGCGCACCAGCGTGAGAGCTTTGTGAGATAATTGCGTCCCGGAGAATTTCTTCACCGGCCACATCACCCTCGGGAAGTTTCAGATGGAAGAGAATCGCAAGAAGGCACTCGCCGCCGCGCTGGGTCAGATCGAGAAGCAGTTCGGAAAAGGCTCGGTCATGCGCCTGGGCGACGCTGCGGCGAGCTTCGACGTGGAGACCGTCTCCACCGGATCGCTCGGGCTCGATATCGCGCTCGGCGTCGGTGGTCTGCCGCGCGGCCGGGTGGTGGAGATCTTCGGTCCCGAGGCCTCGGGCAAGACGACGCTCATGCTGCAGGTGATTGCCGAAGTGCAGCGCGCGGGCGGCACCGCCGCATTCGTCGATGCCGAGCACGCGCTCGACCCGAGATACGCCGAGAAGCTCGGCGTCAACCTCGGCGATCTGCTCATCTCGCAGCCCGACACCGGCGAGCAGGCGCTCGAGATCACCGACATGCTGGTGCGCTCGAGCGCGGTCGACATCGTCGTGGTGGACTCGGTGGCGGCCCTGACGCCCAAGGCCGAGATCGAAGGTGAAATGGGTGAAATGCAGGTCGGCCTGCACGCCCGGCTCATGTCGCAGGCAATGCGCAAGCTCGCCGGCAACATCAAGCGCTCCAACACGATCGTCGCGTTCATCAACCAGATTCGCATGAAGATCGGCGTGATGTTCGGCAACCCCGAGACCACTACCGGGGGCAACGCGCTGAAGTTCTACGCGTCCGTACGCCTCGACATCCGCCGCATCGGCGCCATCAAGAACGGCGAGGAAGTCGTCGGCAACATGACGCGAGTCAAAGTGGTGAAGAACAAGGTGGCGCCGCCGTTCCGCGAAGCGGAATTCGAGATCATGTACGGCCAGGGTATCTCGCGCGAGGGCGAGATCATCGAGCTCGCGAGCTCGCTCGGGATCGTCGAGAAGTCGGGCTCCTGGTACGCCTACAAGGGTAACCGCATCGGCCAGGGCAAGGACAACACGCGCGCCTACCTGCAGACCAATAAAGAAGTCGCGCGCGAGATCGAGGAGCAGGTGAGGCTGCGGCTCCTGCCGCCCCGCCAGCAGCGGGCGGCCGAGCCCGCCGCCGATACGGCCTGACTTCGGTCCTTAGCTCCGGCGGAGCCTTAACCCTTACTTAGGCCCCCCTGTTGGGTTTGTCCCGTAAGTCCCAGGCATCTCCTGCTGGAACTGCTGCTGAGCCTCTCGTTGGCGCATAGCGAGCTCCGTGGCGGTGCCGCAGGTCTTGACGTGGCTTCCCAGACGAGAGCCCGTCTGCTCCTGACGCTTGCACCACATCTTGGTGCCGTTGCGCATTTCCGGCGTGTACCCCTGCACCAAGAGCTGCTTCTCGTCCGCCGCTTCCTGCTGCTCGTTCACCGTGGCGGCCTTGGCGGTAGATGCGGCCGACGATGAGGCTGCCGTTTGCGCCGCCGCGGTGGCGGGCTGGCTCGTCGTCGACGCCGGCGCCGGAGCGGGCGTTGCTGCCGGGGCAGGCTGGCTTGCCGCAGCCGCGGGGCTGGCGGGCGGATCGGCGAGGCACGGAGTCAGGCTGGTAGCAGCAAGGGTGGCCAGAATTGCGCCAAGGAATCGCATGCGGTTTCTCCGTACTTTATCGATGTCGAGGGCCGGGACTTAAGTCACCGCCCCGCTTTCTAAATACTATACTCGAAGCAATGCCGCTGAGACGAGCACGCATGGGTGGCGGCACGGATGCCACGGATGCCACGGCTGCGCGGGCGGCCGCGGTTACGCTACTCGCCCGCCGGGATTTCGCGAGCGGGGAGCTGCTCGCCCGGCTCGCCCAACGGGGCTTTGAGGCGGCCCCGGCGGCGGAAGCGGTCGCGAGGCTCGCCGGGGAAGGCATCGTCAACGATGCCCGCTACGCCGAGAACTATGTCACCTATAACGCCGGTCGCGGACACGGTCCGATCCGCGTGGCTGCGGACCTGCGCGCCCGGGGCGTGGCGCCGGAGCTGATCGAGGCGGCGCTCGCCAACGGGCCCGACTGGCGCGCGCTCGCGCGCCTGGCGCGCGAGCGCCGTTTCGGCAAGCAGCAGCCCGGCAGCTGGCGCGAGCGCGCCCGGCAGGGACGCTTTTTGCAGTATCGGGGCTTTTCGTCGGATCATATCCGCGCGGCCACCGGCGCCGCTCCCGACACGGACTGAAGGAGCTTGGGCAAACCGACCTACATGAGTGCGGCCGATCTGCGGCGCGCGTTCCTGGAGTTCTTCCAGGCGCAGAGCCACATCATCGTGCCGTCGAGCTCGCTGGTGCCGCGCAACGATCCGACGCTGCTGTTCACCAACTCCGGCATGGTGCAGTTCAAGGACGTGTTCCTCGGCAAGGAGGAGCGCGATTACCTGCGCGCCGTGAGCAGCCAGCGCTGCGTACGCGCCGGCGGCAAGCACAACGATCTCGAGAACGTCGGCTACACGGCGCGCCATCACACCTTCTTCGAGATGCTCGGCAACTTCTCGTTCGGCGATTACTTCAAACGCGAGGCGATCCATTTCGCGTGGGACTTCCTCATCTACAACCTGGGACTGGACCCGGCGCGGCTCTGGGTTACGGTGTATCACGACGATCACGAGTCGGCCGAGGTGTGGCTGAAGGACGTCGGCGTGAGCCCGCAGCGCTTCGGGCGCCTGGGCGACGCGTCCAACTTCTGGGCCATGGGGGATACCGGACCCTGCGGTCCCTGCAGCGAGATCTTCTACGACCACGGCCCGGAGGTCGCGGGAGGTCCACCGGGCTCGAAGGACGAGGACGGCGACCGCTACGTCGAGATCTGGAACCTCGTTTTCATGCAGTTCGAGCGCTCGGCCGACGGCCGGCTCGCGCCGCTCCCCCGGCCCTCGGTGGATACCGGCATGGGGCTCGAGCGCATCTCGGCCGTCATGCAGGGCGTGCATTCCAACTACGACATCGACCTGTTCAAGAACCTGATCCGCGCCGCCGGCAGGCTCGCCGGCACGCCGGTGCTCACCTCGAGCTCGCTGCGGGTGATCGCCGACCACATCCGCGCCGCGGCTTTCCTGGTGGTCGACGGCGTGCTGCCCTCCAACGAGGGACGCGGCTACGTGCTGCGCCGGATCATCCGCCGCGCCATCCGCCACGGCTACAAGCTCGGGATCCGCGAGCCGTTCTTCTACAAGCTGGTGCCGGTGCTGGCGCAGGAGATGGGCGAAGCCTATCCGGAGCTGGTGGCGCGCCGCGCGGTGACCGAGCGGGTTCTCAAGCAGGAGGAGGAGCGTTTCGCCGAGACACTCGCCAACGGCATGGTGCTGCTCGAGAACGCGATCCGTGGCCTGCACGGCGGCAAGGTGATCGACGGTGCCACCGTGTTCAAGCTGTACGACACCTTCGGGTTTCCGGCCGATCTGACTGCCGATGTGGCGCGCGAGCGGGGCCTGACCATCGACCACGCCGGTTTCGAGGCGGCCATGGAGGAGCAGCGCCGCCGCTCACAGGAAGCGAGCAAGTTCGGCGTCGAGGTGCACAGCGCCACGGCGGTCGATGCACGCACCCTGTTCGAGGGCTACGAGGCGCTCGCCTCATCGGGACTGGTGGTGGCGCTCCTCAAGGGCGGCGCGCCGGTCGACTCGCTGGCCGCGGGCGATGAGGGCGAGGTGATCCTCGACCGGACGCCGTTCTATGCGGAAGCCGGTGGACAGGTGGGCGATAGCGGCGAGCTGACCGCCGCGGGCGTGCGCTTCGCGGTGAGGGACACGCAAAAGCGCGGCGCGGCGCATGCGCACATCGGCACGCTCGCCGAGGGCGGCATCCGCGTCGGCGACACGCTGGATGCTCAGGTGGACGGCGCACGGCGCCAGGCCACGGTACTCAATCACAGCGCGACGCACCTGCTGCATGCGGCGCTGCGCCAGGTGCTCGGCACGCACGTGCAGCAGAAAGGCTCGCTGGTGGCGCCGGACCGGCTGCGCTTCGACTTCGCGCATTTCCAGGCAGTCACGCCTGCGGAGCTCACCGAGATCGAGCGGCTCGTCAACGCGCAGATCCGCGCCAATGCGCCGGCCGACACGCGCGTGATGGACTACGAGGGCGCGGTGGCCGCCGGCGCCATCGCGCTGTTCGGCGAGAAATACGACAAGGACGTGCGCGTGCTGCGCCTCGGGGATTTCTCCGTGGAGCTGTGCGGCGGCACGCACGTGCGCCGTGCGGGTGACATCGGCCTGTTCAAGATCACGAGCGAAAGCGGGGTGGCCTCGGGAGTGCGGCGCATCGAGGCGCTGACCGGCGAGGCGGCGCTCGATTGGGTCGAGCAGAGCGAGGCGCTGCTGAAGGATCTGGCGGGGCTGGTGCGCGGCTCGCGCGAGGAGCTCGCGGACAAGGTGCGCGAGCAGCTCGAGCGCAACCGGCAGATGGAGCGCGAGCTGCGCTCCGTCAAGGACCGGCTGGCCTCCGGCCAGGGAGTGGATCTCGCCGCAGGGGCGGTTGACATCCAGGGAGTCAAAGTCGTCGCCACCCGGGTGCAGGGGGCAGATGCCAGTGTGCTGCGCACCGCGGTGGATCAGCTCAAGGACCGCCTGAAATCCGCCGTGGTCGTGTTGGCGAGCGTGGAGAACGCCTCGAAGGTCGTGCTGGTGGTCGGGGTGACGGCCGATCAGACCGGCCGGATCAAGGCCGGGGAGCTCGCCGGCGCGGTGGCCGCGCAAGTCGGCGGCCGTGGCGGCGGCCGCGCGGATTTTGCGCAGGCCGGCGGCAGCAAGCCCGAAGCGCTCGATGCAGCGCTCAGCTCGGTCCAGGAGTTCGTGCGCACGCGATTGAGTGCCTGAAGACGCTCGAGGGCCGTGGGCTCGGCCTGCAGCGCTTTTGCCGCTCCTCGGGCGCTTCAGTATCATGGCCGCCCCGCGCAGACGGAAACCCGAACGGAGAGATGGCCGAGTGGTCGAAGGCGCACCCCTGCTAAGGGTGTAAGGGTCAAAAGCCCTTCGAGGGTTCGAATCCCTCTCTCTCCGCCAGAAATGCG
>Ga0209007_1000059_pt1 | contig 70625 bp, 56 predicted proteins | sample JacPinW_OM1H0_O2_FD_187961 | JGI IMG/M metagenome (GOLD analysis project Ga0209007, IMG submission 187961) | Forest soil microbial communities from Algoma, Ontario, Canada - Jack Pine, Ontario site 1_JW_OM1H0_O2 (SPAdes) (version 2) | ecosystem: Environmental > Terrestrial > Soil > Boreal... | reverse complement strand
CTTATCTCCAGGCGCAAACTCGCCAAATTAAATCGCCAAATTCAGGAATTAGAACACCCTGTAAGTTGCAGAAAACAAACAACAGAGACTTGCGCAAATCGCCAAAAAAATCAAAAACGCGCATTGCGAGTTGGCCCGCCTTTTGGAAGATGCTCCAACGCGAAAAGCCGAGGAGCCTCGTAACGCCCATGCCTCCCGAGCGCGAACAACTCGAAGCAGACGTCCTGATCATCGGCGCGGGCCCCGCCGGTCTGGCATGCGCCCTCCACCTGGCGAATTTAATCGAGCAACATGCTCATGCGAACAAATCTCCTGCGCTCTCCGCCGAGAATATTTACGTGCTGGAAAAAGCGCGCGAAGTCGGAGCGCACCAACTTTCGGGCGCGATCATGGATGCGCGCGGCATTCGCGAACTCGTTCCCGACTTCGAGAAAACCGCGCCGCTCGACACCCCCGTCACCGGCGACGCCGTTTACTATTTCTCAGAACAAACTTTCTGGAAACTTCCCATCACTCCGCCGCCTTTCAAGAATCACGGCAACTATGTCGTCTCACTCAACAGAATTGTGAAATGGCTCGGCGGCCTGGTCGAAAAAAAAGGCGTCAATCTCTTCACCCAATTTGCAGGTAGAAATCTTCTGTATGAAACGGAAGGCGGCAAGAGCGGCATCGCCGGCGTCCTCACCGAAGATAAAGGCGTCGACAAGAACGGCAAGCCCAAAGACAACTACACGCCCGGCTACGAGTTGCGCGCGAAAGTCACTGTCCTGGCCGAAGGCCCGCGAGGCTCGCTCACCAAAGAACTGGTCAACAATTTAAAACTCGACGGCTTGAATCCGCAGGTGTACGGCATCGGCATAAAAGAATTGTGGGATGTGCAGCCCGGCCGCATCGAAACAGGATTTGTGGCGCACACCTTGGGCTGGCCGCTTCACTCCGACATGTACGGCGGCGGCTGGATTTATGGCATGCGCGACAATCGCGTCTCGCTCGGCATGGTCATCAGCCTGGAATATCACAATCCGCTCTTCGATCCGCACGAAGCATTCCAGAAATATAAAACGCATCCGCACGTCAAAAAGATTCTAGAAGGCGGCAAGCTCGTTCGCTACGGCGCAAAAACCGTTCCCTATGGCGGCTGGTATTCCATGCCGCGCTCTTACATGGACGGTGGCCTGATCATTGGCGATTCCGCCAGCCTGCTGAATTCGCAGCGCCTAAAAGGAATCCACACCGCCATTAAAAGCGGCATGCTCGCTGCCGAAACAATTTACGACGCGCTCTGCTCCGGTGACACGTCCGCGAAATCTTTATCCGCATACCAGACCAAGCTCGACAACAGTTGGGTCAAAAAGGAGCTGTGGGAGGTCCGCAATTTCCACCAGGCATTTCACGGCGGCCTGTGGACCGGCCTGGCAAAATCCGGAATCCAATTCATCACCGGCGGCCGCGGCCTCGTCGATCCGATGCGCACCGAGCCGGGCTACAAAGAATACGAAAAACTAAATCGCGACCGCACTCTCGTCGATCAGTCCACCCGCTTCAAAGGCGACGGCAAACTCACCTTCGACCGCCTTACCGACGTCTATCATTCCGGCACGCGCCACGAAGAGGATCAGCCCTGCCACTTGATCGTTCTCGAACCTAATATTTGCGGCGACCGCTGCGTCCGCGAATACGGCAACCCCTGCCAATATTTTTGTCCCGCCGCCGTTTACGAAATGGTGCTGGACAAAGGCGAGCCCAAATTGAAAATCAGCGCCGCAAATTGCGTCCACTGCAAAACCTGCGACATCGCCGACCCCTACCAGATCATCAACTGGGTTCCGCCAGAAGGCGGCGGCGGCCCCAACTACGAAGGCATGTAACTCCGCCCGTGGATAAGACAAAGTTGTCATCCCGACAGAGGGTGCAGTTCGGCCGACGAGGCTTGCCTGCCGGCAGGCAGGGACCTGCTTTCGCAGTCGCTAGTTCACGTGCGAGCATGTCAGGAAGGCTTCACGCAACCAGACTCTTCGCTTCCATCGCGCTGCGAAATTATCTGCGGGTTTCGTCGCTGCCGACGAAAATGCTCTTCAACGCGCCCCAAAACCCGCGCTTCTTTTTCGCGGGCTGGTTCTCATGCGCCGGTTGCGGCTGCGGAACCACAGGCGTTTGTCCCAGCGCTCGGCGCATGTCGGCAGCAAACTCCGGTGCCGCAACGTGGCCGGTAAATTCGTATTCCGGCTCCACGCGCGCCACGCGAACCAGTAGCGCTGTATCAGCTGCGGGCTCCGCAGGCCGCAGCGGAGACGGCGTCACCGACACCACAAGCGGCTGCACAATCATGGTGTACTGCACGGTCACTTCGGGAGCAGCAGGCGGTGTGGCGAAGTTTGTTGCCGGCGCCACCGGGTGCATTTCGTTGGCGCGGCCGAGCTCGCCAATCTCCACTCTGTACCGCGGCGCGTCCGGCTCCGCCACCGCGACATTCATCGGCGCTACCTGCGGTTGCGCCTGCGAAACGACTGGCGGCGTGTTTGGGACGAGCGGCACGTTTTGCGCGATCTCCGGCCGCGAAGGTTCGAATCGCGCTGGAGGCGGAGCCGGAGCAGCCGGAGTTGCCCGCGCTTGGAGCTCCGCGACGCATTCACAGCTTCCCGGCGCGCCTACAACCGGGACGAGGTTTCCGCCCTCCAGGAAAAATTCTCCCGCTTGCGGCACGATCAAACCTTCTCCGCTGAATTGCTGTTCCAGGCGGACAGCGCCGCCGGTGGAAACCACGCACAGCGAATCATTCAAATCGAGCCCAACGTTAATGTCGCGAACCGCGCCGCCGATGTCGAGCGGCGTCGCGATAATGGTAGGCGTGTAAATCCGCAGGGACGTCGTCGCGGGAATCTGCACGTGCATGCGCCCGAAATTCAGCGCCAACGTAATCGCGCCGCCGGATTCAAGCACGGTGAATTTCGCGGGCCCACAAATATCCACTTGTCCGCCCGCCGCGAGCGTCATGCGCGCCTGCCCCACATGCACGGTAACCACATTGCCGTTCGAAACCAGAAAACTGGCCAGCTGCCCGCCCGCGCTGGGCGTGTCGCCATTCCCCGATGCGCCGGCGCCCTCAACCGATATGTCATTGCCCTCCACGCGGCCAATCGCGGCGCCGTTTTGTTGCGCGCGCAGCACGTGCGCGGACGACACAATAAGAATAAAAATGGAAAGCGCCCGTGAGAGCAGACAAAGAAATCGCGGACCAAAAATATGCGGCCGGACCCTTGTGAAAACAGCGTCGTGCCTGTGCGCGGATTTTGTGCGGGAATACATCGGGATTGGCCTGAAGTTCTATAATATACCGCAGTGGCAAACGATGCGAATCCGGCTCTCCCGCCGGTCGATCAAAATAGTCATCAGAAATTCGATGCGCGTCCGCCGGAGCTGTCGCGCTGGCGGCGAATGCAGATACCGCTCATCGCCTGGCTGGTTTACGGTGCGGTGCGGCTGATTGGGCCGACGGTGCGCATGGAAATTGTCGGCGTACAAAATGCGGTGCAAATTCGCGACGAGGGCGAGGTTGCCATCGGCACATTTTGGCATCGCTGCATTTTTTCCGCCATTTGGATGTGGAGGAACCGCGGAATCGTGGTGTTGAATACGGTGAATTTCGACGGCCAGTGGACCCGGCGCGTCATCGAGCGTTTGGGATTTGGCACCGCGCAAGGAAGTTCGTCGCGCGGCGCAATCGAAGGGCTGACAATTATGGCGAGTCGGCTGGAAGAGGGAAAGCACGTGGCGCTGACCATCGACGGCCCCCGCGGGCCTCGCTATGTTGCCAAGCCCGGAGCCGTGATACTGGCGCGCCGCACGGGATGCCCGGTTTCGGTTTTTCACATCGCGTTGCAGAGAGCGCACACCTTCAAAGAATCGTGGGATTTGTTTCAGATTCCGTATCCGTTTTCGCGCGCAGTGATGTTTGTGGCCCCGCCTATCCGCGTGCCGCTGGACGCTGATAGCGACATCGTCCATCAAAAACAGAAAGAAATTCAAGCTGCGCTGGAACGTGTCCGCGATGTGGCGGAATCCTGGTTTCACCTGAAGGAAAGCGAACGCGATCGCCTGCGCGAAGAATGGAGCGAGCGTGGCGCCGTCGAACAGCCCTCGCATGCACCAAGACCGCAAAAGGATGAGACACGCAGCACGTAATTTTTGCGCGTACGCGAAGCGCCGGTTATATCGCAGCTAGTTTGTTATGCGCGAATCCGCGAAACGTCATAGCGCCGAGCGGGGATTAATTTGACTTCGGCGGGATGTGTACCGCGCGAAACCCGGTGTAAGCGGGATCAGCAGCCTGATATTGGGTTTTTGAATCTGCAGGACGGTCGGCGCTGCCGCCGAGAGTTTTTCCCGATCCGTTAGCGGCTAGCACCCATTCCGCAACGTTGCCGCCGAGATCGAAAACGGGCTCTTCGCCCAGCTCGCCTTCGGGAGCGAAACTGCCAACTTCGCGGAGGAGCGGCGCATCTCCGGGCAATTTCTTAATATCTTCTTCCAATTTCTGCGCGTCTTCGGGATTCAATGAATATCCCGCCCAGTAGTCGAGCGTGTTTTCCCCCGGACGATCCTTATACAGAGCGCCCGCTTCATTTTCTTTCGGCAGGCGATACGTTTCCGCAGTCAGCTCGCTCAGCCATTTGCAATACGCTTCCGCCTGTTCGAATGTAATTTCGTTCGCGGGATAATTTTCCGTTCCGGCATCGAATTTATATTCTTTATCGAATGCGGCGAATTGCGCGCGAGTGATCTCGAAGCGGCCAATTTCAATATCGCCGCGCTTTACAGTTTCAGGAAGCAAAACATCCGGCGCGGGATTTTCCGGGATCGAAGGCGGACGAAAAGCCACGCCGTAGAGCGCCCCGACTTTCTGAACGGAACGGCGCTCCAGCGCGACGTCGAGAGGCGAACCTTTTTTCAGCGCTTCATTTTCCGGCGGATTGGCCTTGAACAAATATTTGTCAAACCAGGCGGTTTCTTCGTTCAATTTGCGAAGCTGATGAGTGAGCTTGTTCGGGCTATGCGCCTCACCAGGGAAGAGAACCAACTTCACCGGAGCTTTTCCGATGGAATAGAGCGCGCGGTAATGCGACCAACCTTGTTCGGTGGGGACTTGCCGGTCGATGGTACCGAAGAAAATCAGCGTTGGAGTCTTCACGCGGTCCATTTTAAACAGCGGAGATTTCTGGATGTACAGCTCAGGATCTTCGAGCGGCGTCTTGCCGAAATAGTAGTGGTCGAAAGATTCACCGAAGTCCACGTTGGCCCAGTCGCTGATCCACTCCACATCGCCGGCGCCGACCACCGCCGCTTTGTAGCGATCGGGATTCGTGATGGTGAGCTGAATCGAAAGAATTGATCCGTTGGACCAGCCCGCCGCGCCGATCTTATCCGCATCGACCAAGCCTCTTCCGATTAAATAGTCCACGCCATGCTCGATATCGGGAACTTCCAGGTCATAATATTTTCCGCAGCAGATGGATTCCCCCCACTTCAAACCGTAATCCGCGCTTCCGTGGTAATTCGTTTTCAGCACGAAGGCGCCGCGCTCGGTGAAAAGATTCGGCGCGTAAAACATGCGCTCGCTCCAATTGTCGCGGTCGGCGAGATTGGGGCCTCCGTGCGTTGCGACGATCAGCGGATACGATTGCCCGCGCTGATAATCGTCGGGATAGTAGAGGATGCCCTCCACTTCGTCGTCATCCGCGCCTTTCCAATGCACGATCTCGGTTTTCGCAATGGTCTTATTTTTGAACTGCGAGTTTAGATCGGTAAATTGCACTGGCGCAGAAATCTTCGTTCCGTCGAGCCGCGCGCGATACCACTGCGTGGGCAGACTCGCGGTGGAGTATTGATAAACAAGCGTGCGGCCGTCCTCTCCAAGTTCGAAATCGAAATAATTTCTGGACGTATCGCCGGTAATCGATTTGCGCGACCAGGTAGCGCCATGCCGAGTGTAACGCACCGGTTTGGTGTAAACGCCGTCGGCGAGCAGCGCGATGAAGCCATCCTTGGTGGCGTGGAGCGAACCATCCAGCGAGCGGTCCCAGTCCAGATTTACTTCTGAGGTGGTGGCAGAGCCGAGATCGTAGAAATAGACTCTTTTCACCGTGGCGGTTAGAAATTGTTTGTCGGTGGAATACGGCGCGATGACGTAAAAACCCGAGCTGTCGAGCGTCCACTCGAAATCGTCGGGTTGAATTCTCGTATCGGTGAAGATTTGGGTTGTTTTGCCGCTGGCAAGATCGACGAGGTACGTGGCCGGAGGAGTTTTCTGATCCCAGGCGAAACTCAATTCGCGGCGCGCAATAGCCACGGCATTCGTTTTGTCGCGGGAAACTTTGAAGTCCAAAATCCAATCGTTGTTGTCGGTCAGACGCGTGACTTTCTTGTCTTTCAGGGAAAGCTTGAACAGGCGGACCGGCGCTTTGTGCGCGGCATCATCCACCACGTCCGAATCGTCCTTGCGCTCTTTGGTTTCGCGCTCGAAAAGGGAAGGCTGCTCTTCGGCGCTGAATAGAATGGTGTCGTCATTCAGCCACTCGAAATGTTGCACGGGACGCTCAAAGTCCGTGGCTGGCCAGGGTTCTCCGCCATTGACGCTGAGGAGCCAGATCTGCATGGGGGCCGCGTTTGGCTTGGGTTTTGGAAGCGGACGGTTGCTTAGAAACGCGATGATCTCGCCCGAAGGCGACCAGCGGGGTTGCGAGATCGTGTTGGCCCCACGCGTTAACTCGATTTCTTTTTTCTCGGTAAGACTCGAAAGATATAGGTTGCTGACGCGCTCGTCTTTTTCTTTGTCCCCGGTGCTTTTCACCCAAACTACCCATTTGTTGTCGGGCGAAATCAGAAATTCCGAAGCCAGCTCCTGAAATACGACGTCTTCAGGCGTCCAAGAATATTTTTTGGGAGCCGTGGGAGATTCTTGCACCTGCGCATTGGCAGTCTGTTGTCCTGGCAAACGGTCAGCGGCCGATAAGATTGCTAATGCGAGGACAACCGACGTTAGACAACGGGATGCGCATTTCTTAATCATGAAGGCTCCTAACCTCATCTTCGCGCAGAAAGCTTTCTTTGCGGCTTAGAAAGCTAACACAGAGTGATAGCCTGCAGATAATCTTGGTGCAATCTTATGCCGAGATTCAGCGGAACGTAGCCAGGACGTTATTCGTTGCGGGCGTAGAACTGGAAGCAAACTCCGGACGGCACAATCATGTGGAATTCCCGCCGCCCCCACGCCTTTACTTCGAGCGGGCCGACGCGCGCGCTGCTGCCGCGGAACTCTTCATAAAGCGCGTCGAGATTCGAGACGCCGATGCTGTAACTGGAATTTTCTATCCACTCCCGATTGTTGTTCTCCACCAGGTTGAAAGAAACGGAATCGCGGATGATGGCCGCCCCGCTCTCCGATTGCCATAAAACGGAAAACCCCATCTCATCTTTATAGAATTTGAGCGCGTCGGCCAGGCTGTCGCCAGTTGGAATCATTGGAGTGACAAAGAGAAAAGCGCTTGATTTGTCCGGCATCGCGTTATCTTATCGCGTATGTCGGCGAAATTCATCGGTGGGAACGCGTCCAAATTAGGCCACTAGTCGAATTTTGGCTCGTTGACGGAGATGCGGCATAGCCCGTATAATTGGGGTTTGTCACTAGCTTCAGGAGGCAGCATGTACGCCGTAATTCGCAGTGGGGGAAAGCAGTATCGCGTGGAGCCGGGCAAGACCATCCGTGTGGAAACGCTGGAAGGAAAGCTGGGCGGCAAGGTCACCTTTGAGGAGGTGTTGTCCGTGCACACGGGCGAGAAGAAATTTGTCTCCGCCGACGATATCTCCAAGGTGAAAGTAGTTGGCAAGATTGTGGAACAAGGCCGCGGCCCGAAGTTGAAGACGCTGAAGTACAAAACGGGCGGGCAATACAATATTCTGCGCGGCCACCGGCAAAACTACACTGCCGTTCAGGTCAGCGACATCCAAATTCCGTAGGGGAACTTCATGGCACACAAAAAAGGCGGCGGGTCATCCACTAATGGACGCGACTCGCATGGACAGCGGCTCGGGATTAAGAGGTTTGGCGGCCAGCTCGTAACGGGCGGCAGCATTTTGATTCGGCAGCGCGGCACGCACTACAAGCCGGGAAAGAATGTCGCGCTGGCGAAAGACGACAGTTTGTTTGCGCTGATCGATGGCATCGTCCTATTTGAAGATAAGGGCGGGCACGGGCGCTACATCAGCGTTCTCACCGTGGACGAAGCGGATGCGCGGCAGGCTGAGAAAAAAGCCGCTGCGGCGCCTGCCAATTAATCTCTACGCTCTTCGTACGCGTTCCAGGGCACCGGAACGCGTATTTTTATTTATGGACTCAGCATCGGCGTAAGCTCTCGCAGCATCTCTTTCAGCAGGTGAATCGTGTTTGCAGATGAAGCTAAAATTTCGATAAAGGCCGGTGGCGGCGGCAATGGCTGCGTCGCGTTTCGAAGGGAGAAGTATGTCCCGCGCGGCGGGCCTTCCGGTGGCGACGGCGGGCATGGCGGCGATATTTATATCGAAGCGAATCCGCATGACAACACGCTGCTGCGTTATCGCTACAATCGCGAGTTTCAAGCCAAACGCGGCGGCCACGGCGAAGGCTCGAACTGCCACGGCGCTTCGGGCGAAGACACGGTGTTAAAAGTTCCCGTGGGCACAGTGGTTTTCGATGTGGACAGCGGTGAGCAGCTTTTTGATTTCACGGAAGCTGGTCAACGTTGGAAAGCGGCGAAGGGCGGGCGTGGCGGTCGCGGAAACGGCAATCCGCATTTTGTGCGTCCGTGGCATCAGGCACCGCGCGAACATGAAGACGGGCAGCCGGGCGAAGAGCGTCATCTGCGGCTGGAGCTGAAATTGCTAGCCGACGTGGGGTTGGTCGGATTTCCTAACGCAGGAAAATCCACTTTGATTTCGCGAATTTCGGCGGCGCGTCCGAAGATTGCGGCATACCCGTTTACCACGCTGGAGCCACACCTTGGAGTTGTTTCGGCAGATCCGGACGCCGCGCCGGGGCAGGGGCGCACGTTTGTGGTGGCAGATGTGCCGGGATTGATCGAGGGCGCGCACGAAGGCGCGGGCCTGGGCACGCGATTTTTGAAGCACATTGAGCGCACGCGATTGATCGCGCATCTGGTGGACACCAGCGACGCAAACGACCGCGATCCCGTGCGCGATTTTGAGGTGATCGAGCACGAGCTCGCTTCGTTCAGCCCCGCGCTGGCCGATAAACCGATGATTGTGGTAGCCACGAAACTGGACGCCACTACGAATCGCGAGCATCTCGACGAATTGCGCGCGTTTGCGAAAAAGCGTGGGCTGGAGTTTCATGCGGTTTCGTCCGCGAGTGGTGAAGGCATTGTGGAACTCGTGCGCGCGATGGCGGATGCGTTGGACAGAATCCTGAAACCGTCGCTGCCTGTGGAACCAGAAGCCCCGGTCGCGCCGTCCCGCGATCGTGATGAGGAAGAAGCTCGCGCCGCTGCAGCCGCCCACGATGACGATTCAACGGCGGCGCCTGGAGCCAAGCGTTGAGTCCGCATTCGCTGCACAAGGCGCACGGTACGCCACATCGCCGCTCGGTCGCGCTTTTTGGCGGGACTTTCGATCCCATTCATTCAGGGCATATCGCTGTAGCGCAGGCGGCACAAAAACGGTTTCATCTGGATTCCATTTATTTTATTCCGTCGTCGCGGCCGCCGCACAAGACCAAGCTTGCGTTGACGCCGTTTCTGCATCGTTACGCCATGGTCGCGCTGGGCTGTACCGATCACGCCGGGTTTCATCCGTCCACGGCCGAAGCGCCGCCGGACGGAGCCGCTACGCACGTGTTTTACACCGTGGATACCGTGCGGCGATTCCACCGCGAGCATCCAGACGATCGCCTATTTTTTATTTTGGGCGCGGACCAGTTTCTTGAAATTCCCACGTGGAAAAACTACGAGGCGTTGATGGATAGTTGCAATTTTATTATTGCGAGCCGCCCGGGCTTTCGTTTGGACGCGCTGCGGCTGGTGATTCCTCCCGAAAAGCTCGGGCGGACGGCGTCAAACGATCCGAATACGATTGTGTTGCGCAAGTCTGTGGTTCACCTGCTCACCACTGTGTCGAGCCATATTTCGTCCACCGAAATCCGGCATCGCCTCGAAAAGGGGCAGACCATTCACGGGCTTGTGCCCGCGCGCGTAGAGGAATACATTTTGGAACAGGCCCTGTACCGGTGACAGCTAACTCACTTCGCCCCGAAATTCGCGCGGCCGTGGAAGCGGCTCAAGACAAGCAGGCCGTGGACATCACCGTCCTCAACCTTTCCGGCGCCGGCGCGTTCGCTGAATATTTCCTGCTGTGCTCCGGACAAAGCCAGCCGCAGATTCAGGCTATTGGCGAAGCCATCGAAGAGAGACTCGAGCGCGAAGGACGCCGCGTGGCGCATCGCGAAGGAAAATCCAGCGCCGAATGGGTGCTGCTGGATTACGGCGATTTTGTGGTGCACATCTTCAGCGAACGCGCGCGGCAGTATTACGATTTGGAAAGGCTGTGGCGTTCCGTTGAGCGCGTCACTTTTCCAGCGCCGAGCGCGCATCCTCCGTCCCAGAGCAATGCCGAAGGTGACGCAACGCAGCAATGAAGGCGCCGAATATTACGTGGATAGCGGAAGCTCCCGTTTCGCGGCACGTCCTTGAAGTTGCGGAAAAGCTTGCAGACACTTCTACCACGATTCTAATTACCGGCGAGAGCGGCACGGGTAAGGACCAGCTCGCGCGTTGGATTCACGAGCGCGGGCCGCGCCGCGATGCTCCTCTGCTGAAAATTGATTGCGCCAGCCTGCCTGCCGAACTTGTGGAATCTGAACTTTTCGGACATGAGCGCGGAGCGTTCACGGGGGCAGTCGCGCGTAAGCCGGGACGGCTGGAGTTGGCGCAAGAGGGGACCATCGTTCTCGACGAAATTGCTGCGCTGGCGCCGGGAATGCAAGCCAAACTGTTGCGCGTTCTGGAAGAGCGCACCTTCGAACGGCTGGGCGGCACCGAAACGCTGCGCATGGAAGCGCGGTTGATGGCTCTGACGAATACGGACATGGCCAAAGCGGTGGAAAGCGGCCGGTTCCGCAACGATCTTTTTTTTCGGTTAAATGTTCTGGCGATTTATGTTCCGCCGCTGCGAGAACGCCGAGCTGATATCGTTCCGCTCGCCAGGCATTTTTTGGAACGTCTCGCGCCGGTGCACGGCCGAGCAGAAGCTTCGTTCGATGGCGACTCGCTGGCCATGTTGCAGGCGTACCCGTGGCCGGGAAATGTGCGAGAACTGAAAAACACAGTGGAACACGCGCTGGTGTTTGGCGAAAACCCGTTACTTTCTCCGAAAGATTTCCCCCAGATTGTGCGAACGGCCGGAAACGAGCGCGGAATTACTGGGACGCTCCGCTCGCTCGAAGACCTGGAACGCGAGGCTATCAAACTAACCTTGGAAGCCACACATTACAAAATCGGGCAAGCGGCGGACACGCTTGGAATCAGCCGCAAAACTCTTCTGGAAAAACGCAAGAAGTACGGCCTCATATGAAATTGCGCGGCCCGAAGCGGTAACATCGAATGAAAATTCGTTTAGTCATGCTGGGTAAGACGCGGCGTGGAGAAGCTCAAGCGCTTCTCGACGACTACATTCGCCGCATACAACATTACGCGGAAATCGAAGTGCTGGCGCTGCGCGATGGCGGTTCTTCCACGTTCCGAAAACTGAAAATAGATTCGGGCGCGACCGTGGTTTTGCTGGATGCTAGCGGGAAACAATTCACGTCGAGCCAATTCGCGCGCTGGCTGGGCGACCTTCGCGACCGCGGCACGCGCGAGCTAATTTTCCTGTGCGGAGACGCGGAAGGTTTTCCTGAAGATTTCCGAAATATGACGAAACAAAAAATCTCGCTTTCCACTCTGACGATGCCGCACGAGTTCGCGCGCGTGGTCTTGGCCGAACAGATCTATCGCGCGTTTGCCATCCTTTCCGGTCACCCCTATCCCAAGTAAGTGTCTTCTGCAACAATATGGCCATCATGCCTATAAGAATTTCATACGACGCAAGCGCTCCCGCAGCTTCGGTAGAAATCATGATCACCGAGCCCTTGCCGGATTATGATTTGCTCGAGGTGGAAGCGCCGATTCCGCGTGATGTGGACCCGATGCTCGCGTCACAAGGATTCAAGGATTTGCTGGACGAAGCGCGAACGTTTCTGGATACGGAGCTTGCGGGAGGCGGTTTGGAAATAGCGCAGCTTACCGGCGCAATTTGTCACGATCAAAATGTTCATCGTCCCGGAATTTGGCTGGTACTTCGAGAACATGGTTCCGCAAAAAACCAAACGATGTCTGATTCCGCCCGCAAACGCGTCTCCGAAGTCGCTTCGAAGTTGCTTGGACATTTGCAGCTTTCCTGAACAAGATGCCGCACTGAAGACCGCGGCTTGCCTGCCGGCAGGCGGGCGCGACATTTAAACCTTAGGAGATGCGCCCTTAAAAGAGGCAGCGTTGCGAATTACTTTGTGGATTGCTTTGGGTTAGAAAAACTGAGATGCGCCCCAACACCTGCGACTAGGCGGGAAGCTTTTGTGAGCTGGGGTAGTGATGTTGCTGCCGGCCAACTTCTCCATCGTATTTCTTGGTAGTTTTGAAAAGCTCATAGCGGCCGTCAGCGGCAAAGACTCTTACGCGCTCCCGAAGCGCCTGCATCTCTTCGGGTTTCATGGGCTGAAACCCTTTCGCGATAGCGAGGTTCTGTTCCAAGACGCCGAGCGAATCCATTCCGCTGATGGTAGTCGCAACCGGCAGGCTCATCGCGTAACGTAGCGCATCCGCCGGCGTTGCCGCTCCGTGCGAAACAATTTCTCCAGAACCGCCCATACTCTTCATGCCAAGCACAGCGATGCCGCGACGATTCGCTTCCGGCATCACCTGTGTTTCAAAACTGCGAAACGTCGCATCCAGACAATTCAAGGGCATTTGGACGGTGTCGAACGGAAAATCCTGCGTCAGCATCCGCAGATGAATCGCGGGGTCTTTATGACCGGTGAATCCCACAAAGCGAACTTTCCCCTGTTGTTTCGCGGCTAGCAAAGCTTCCGCCGCGCCGCCCGGCGCAAAAATCAAATCAGGATCGTTGTAATAAATCACTTCGTGAATCTGCCACAAATCCAGGTGGTCGGTCTGAAGCCGCCGGAGAGATTCTTCCAGTTGTTGCATAGCCACGTCTTTTCCGCGACCATGCGTGCAAACTTTCGTCATCACAAAAGCTTGGTCACGCTTGCCTTTCAGCGCCATGCCGAGGCGTTCTTCGCTAAGCCCATCGTGATAGTCCCAACAATTATCAAAAAAATTGATGCCGGCATCGAGCGCGCGAGCGACAAGCTCATTCGCTTCTTGCTGATCTTTCGTTGAACCCAAGTGGTAGCCGCCCACTCCGAGCGCGGACACTTGTACGCCAGTCTTGCCAAGCTGGCGCTGCGGAATCTGATCGGGCCCGCCCGTTTGCGGCGGCTGTCCCGCTAATCCCAAACTGGGGTTTACTAGAGCCGAAGCTGTCAACACGGCTGCCCCCTTCACAAAAGTTCGGCGAGTGACGCCTTTCTCATCGGACACGCAAATTCCTCCAAGCTTTTTTGCCTATTTCGGAATTACAGGGAACGGATGTCCCGTGTTTCCCGCCTGGACCATTTCCTTCACTTCTTCTGATTGCATATCCAGAGGATAGTCGTGCGCCAGACGCGCTTCGGGATTGTCGAATTTGATGGAAACTTTGTACAACTCGAATCGTCCATCGCCGGAAACCGCCCGTGTGCGGTCGCGAAGCGCTTGCATTTCTTCGGGCGTCATCGGTTGAAAACCCTGCGCAACCCTCAGGTTTTGGTGCAGCACATCCAATTTTTCCATGCCCGTAATCGTGGTTGTTACAGGAAGGCTCATCGCATAGCGCAGAGCTTCCTCCGCGCTAATTGCACCTTGTTGGATCGCTTCTCCGTGGCCATTCAATGGCTTCATTCCCAGCGGCGCAATGCCGCGGCGAATTAATTCCGGCAAAACCTGAATCTCAAAACTGTGAAAATTCGCGTCGAAAGCATTCAGCGGCATTTGTACCGAGTCGAACGGAAAATCGGTCTGCAGCATTTTTGAATGAATGGTGGGGTCTTTATGGCCGGTGAACCCGACGAAACGAACTTTGCCTTGCTGCTTCGCTTTTTGCAGTGCTTCAGCGGCACCTCCCGGACGCATAAATAGCTCCGGATCATTGTCGAACGTCACCCCGTGGATTTGCCAAAGGTCCAGATGGTCGGTCTGTAGTCTGTTGAGAGATTGTTCGAGCATCTGCATGGCCAGGGAAGCGTCCCGTCCGTGACTGCATACTTTCGTCATCAGGAAGATTTTGTCGCGGCGGCCTTTCAGCGCCTTGCCCATCCAATCTTCACTTTTTCCGCGATGGTATTCCCAGCAGTTGTCGAAAAACGTGATCCCGTTATCCACGGCTTCGTGAACGATGCGAATGGCGGTCTGGTCGTCCTCAGCGTCTCCCAGGTGGTGTCCTCCTAATCCCAACGCGGAAACCTGCACATCGTGCTTGCCGAATTTTCGCAGCGGAATGGAGCCGCTAGCAACGGCCTGGGTCGCAGCTTCCTGAGTTTGCCGCCGTGATATGTCTGGTTGCATTTGTCACCGTCTCATTGCTGGCTGTCTAGAGGAGATGTTCGTCTGGCCGTTCAATCTGCAAACGTGCCTTAGGACTGCATTTTCAGCTATACGGGCTTTACCCGACTTCCCGCCGGTTGTAACTGTAGCCCTGGGAAAATCCATTAACATCCGTGACTAACGCCGCGACATAGCCCGTTTAGCGCCCCGGTATAGGAAATTTATATAAAATAGTGTGCAAGCCAGGCTCGCCCACGACATAAAATCTACAGATGGCGAGAGGTTGGGAAAGCAAAGCCGTAGAAGGCCAGGTCCAGGAGTTTGAATCCAAAGAAAGCCGCACCAAAAAACTGCAATTAACCCGGGAACAGCTGGAAGTCCGCCGCAAGATCGAAATACTGCTGCTCTCGCGTGCGCGCGTCGAAAAGGAATTGCAATCGAGCGAGAACCCTCGCTATCGCGAACAACTCACTAGCGCATTGAAAGATCTCGACGCACAACTCGCCAAATTGAAAAGTAAAGAGTAGTTTCGCGCCGGAAATAACTTGGGCTTTATTTTTGATTCAGCGGATTGACGCCTGAAGTTTAGCTGGGGGCAGGTATATCCACCCGAGCGGTGCAACGCAAGTTACCTGGTCCAGCGCACGTCAGAGTTATTGGTCCGGCTCCGGTCGTTTTGGCAGCGTCTCCCTTTTTCAGAATCCCATTGAATCCAGGCGATGAGATGCGGCAGGAGGGCTCCGGCCGTGCGTTCGGTGTTTCAGAAAACGCCGCAAGGCAAGTGATGGTCACCGGTCCATCGGCGTCAAATTTGTCAGGATGCGCGCCCGAAGCGTCGCTGGTTGCTTGCATCGAACGAATTTTCGCTCGATTTCTTGGTCTTTGCGCGTCGACCTGATATGTGAACGCGCAGACCGCAAGAGCCAACACAGCAAATATCGAAATGCGATACCCCAGCTTCATCGCACCCTCCAATTAGGCCGTGAAATGTACACCCATCAACAACGCATAGCAATAATTTAGAAAGGCTGAATCTTGCAGGAAATTGAACAGGTCGACTACGTGGAGGCAGCTAGAAGAAATTAATCGTGCGGGCGCGCGGGGTCGGTGTCGTCGATGAAAACCACTCCCACGCCGTTTTGCGTCTTCTCTCGGCCAGCGTCGAAATGAACCACCGTCCCACGCAATGAAAGAATGCTGGAGGTCGCCGGGTCTCCAGCCGCTTCAATCACCACACGCACTTCCGACTGCAATTTTGGCCGGTTATTCAAACACAGATAAGCGCCTTGCAAACTTATATCGCGGACGGTGGCTTTCTCTTCGAAATTTTTGCCGTCTTCCGACTGCCCGCTCACGACCGCGGTGAAACGCAAGCGCCTGCGCTGTCCCAGGCGTGTCTCGCGTATCTCCACATTCACGCCGCGCTCGCTCATGGTAATGGACATGCCTTCCGTGGCAGCCCAGGTAGCGGGAAATTCCTGCCGTGCCGCAGAAAGAAAACCATCCACAACCTTGTCGAGAGAATCCGGGTCGTGGTGAAACAGAATCAGGTTCCGCACTTTGGCATCGCGCGCAATCTTCACTCCCTCCAGCCAACTGGAATGGCCCCAGCCCTTGCGTTCCGATGCGAGCTGCTCGGGAGAATATTGCGAGTCGTATATCAAAACGTCCGCTCCCTGCGCCAGTTGCCGCAGGTTCTGGTCATTTTGCGGAACGCCAGGCTCATTGTCCGTGGCATAGACTACCGAGCCGCCGGAGGTTTCAATGCGATACCCCAAGCATCCCTGCGGATGATTTAGCCAGGCGCAACTAATCTGCGTTCCGTTCACCGACCATTTGTCGCCGCCGTTGATTTCGTGAAACTCGCGCCCCGCCGTCATCATGTTTACATCCACTGGAAAATAAGGGCTGGCCAGCTGTGCTTCCAGCACCTGACGTAGGCTGTCCGGCCCCAGATATTTCGATTGGAAACTGTAAAAGTGAAAGCGGTTCTGGCTCTGGAAAAAAGGATTGAAGAAAGGAATGCCTTGTATGTGATCCCAGTGGTAATGCGTCACCAGAATGTGCGCTTCGATGCCGTTGCCGCCGTGCGAGCGCGTCCAACGATTGCCCAGCATGCGCATACCGGTGCCGCAATCCAGAATGAAGTGGGTGCCATCCGGGGCGGTCAACTCCAGACAAGGCGTGTTACCGCCGTAGCGCCAGGTATCGCGCTCCAGCGTCGGCGTTGAGCCGCGCACTCCCCAGAAGACCAGCTTGGCAACGTGGTGGGTCATCGCCGGCGCAAATTCGTAGCGCCCCGCTTCCGCTCCATTACAATTTCATAAGCTTGGAAACTGTTGCAATGGTAGGCGGTGGCGGCGAGTGAAGTCAATCCAGTTTCAGCCCGGACGTTCATTCCCCGAGGGCTGGCCGCCAATCGGTGCTGATGAGTCACAAATACAGGCGCGGGGCTGTGCGCAAAGACGGCCAGCTAGTAGAATTCAAACGTGCACGTCCATTCGCACAGTCACGATCACACGGCCCACGAACATGGCCACAGCCCTGGCTTGGGCGGGCATTCGCATGCTCACCTTCCGATGGAAGGCATGACCGGAATTTTGGGTGCTGCCGTTGTTGCAACATTCGTGCTAGTCGCGGTTGAACTGATCGCGGGGTACGCGGGCCATTCGATCGCGCTGATTAGCGATGCCGTTCATAACCTTACTGACGTTCCAACGCTGGTCATTTCCTGGCTTGCCATGCGCTGGGCCAAACGTCCTCCGACGGCGGAAAAGACCTATGGCTATCATCGCAGCGGCATTTTGGCGGCGTTTGTGAATGCCATGCTGCTTACCATCCTCTCGCTATTTTTGATTTACGAATCTGTCGTTCGATTGCGGCATCCTGTTGAAGTTCAAACCGGCATCATGCTTTGGGTTTCTTTATTTGCGCTGGTCATCAATGGCGGTATTACGCTCGCAGTCCATAGCGGCAGGCGCGATCTCAATATTCGCGGCGTATGGATCCATAACCTCGGCGACGCTCTTTCCAATGTGGCCATCGTTGTCGGCGCGCTTTGCATTCGCTGGACTGGGGCGGTTTGGATCGACCCGGTAATAGGCATTGGCATTGGTGCAATGGTCCTTTGGTCCGGAACCGGAATTCTCCGCGAAAGCAGCCACATTCTCTTGGAAGGATTGCCGCGCGAAATGCGCCTCGACGCCGTCGCCACCGCAGTGCTTCGCGTCGAAGGCGTTCAGGAAGTCCACGACATACACATATGGACGCTGGGAACGGACCTGACCGCGCTTTCCTGCCACGTGCGCATTCCGGACATGCATATGGAAGACAGCGAAAAAATCCTCGATCAAGTGCGCGAAGTCCTGGCGCACGATTTCAAAATCACCCACACCACGATTCAGTTTGAACGCGCCGGTCTGCCCGCTGAAGCAGGGCCTTACATGCCTGCGCCTGCCAGCCGTTCAGAAGCGTAATATCGTTAGAGGTTTTGAATAAAATAGCGCGTGCTTTAAAGAGGCGATTGCAGAGGTGTGCCACGTTCCTGATTGACCCGCAACGTGGAATCTGAATCCAGTTCGTTGGCAGCGATGGTGTAACGGCTACCCGCCGTGGTGATGTAAACAATCGTGTCGTTTGAGTGCGTGAACGCTACAGCTTCAATCCACCTGCCATCATTGAGCACCAAAGTAAATTGCCCTTCGTCAGGGAGAGAGGCCGAGGCATCCTCTCGCGATTCGGACTGCGCCGCAGCGGAATCATCTCTGGAGGATTGTGAGCCGTCCGCAGGACCTTGTTGCATCGATGCGTTAGGTCCTTGCGATCCGTTGTCGCCTGAATCGACGGACTGCCCTCCGCTCATTTGATCTGTGTTTGCCTGCTCAACGAGCGACGGATCCACGGCTTGATCGCCGTCGGCCGGAACCCAATACGTGCCGCCGTTGAAAATCCAATAGTAGCCGGTCGTCGGGACCCTGCTTACCGGGGTTACCGGCCGGCGCGGACGTGTGCGCGGGAATTGCGAACTGCTCACGAGAGTTGGGGAACTGTGGTTGGCCGAAAGCCGCGGGAATTGTCGGCTTCCGGTTGATACGATACTCGCCGCGTGTGTGGCGTTGGCTTGCGAATAAGCTGGTCGAGCCGCTGGCGCCGAAGAAATGCTAACCGATCGCGCGCCGCGCTGAGCTAGCGCAGGAGTGGCGAGGAATCCAAGGCCTAAGGCGAGTACTGTAATAACAGGCGCGAATTGAAGGCTACGTTTCATGGTTGCTTCGCCCGCTGTACATAAGACGCGCTAGCTAAATGCTTGGTTGCGCCTAAAATTGTACACCTGCGCGCCACTCGAGGTTCATTTCAATACATCGTAAAGCGCATGTTTTATCAAAGCCAAGGGAACAAACCCGATACTTTCGGTGTCAATACTGTTGCTTGTCCTGACCGGGGGCATTGCGTGCGGCCTACGGCGAGGTTTCCTTTTCCCTTTTCGCCGAATATGCTATAAACATTCGTCCAAAGGACGCCCGGATTATGGCACAGCCGACTGCGGCTAATTTGCCCGCGAAACAAGCTGAATCGCAGGCTGACGCCGGATCGCTAAAAGAACAGCCGGAAATCGCGTCCGCGTTTTGCCCAAGCTGTTCAGCTCGGTTGGCGCAGCGAAGTTGCAAGCTGATTTGCCCTGCTTGCGGTTATTATATGTCCTGCTCGGATTTTTACTGAGAACGGACTTTTTGCTCTAAAAAGGATTTAAGACTTCCAGGAGGCGCGAACGTGGCATTGAGGATGACGGATCAAGAAGTGAACGGCGTTACCGTGCTGGAGATTGAAGGACGCATTGTGTTGGGCGAAGAGAGCAACGCGTTTCGCGAGAAGGTGAAGAGCCTGCTGGCCGCGGGAAAGAAGAAGATCGTGTTGAATCTCGCGAACGTCGGCTACATCGATAGCGCCGGCCTCGGCACGCTCGTCGCGACTTTTCACAGCGCCCGCTCGCAAGGCGCCACTCTAAAACTGGCCAACCTTGGCTCGAAGTTCAAGGAAGTGCTGCAGGTCACCAAGCTTATGACTGTGTTCGACACTTACGACAGCGAGGCGCTGGCGGTCCAAAGCTTCGCCAAGTAAATCCGCTTCCAGGTTTTCAGGCCGCGGCTCAGCTCAAATGGTTGGGCCGCGGTTTTGTTTTGGTTGCCGTGTTCCAGAGTCAGCGCTCGCCATTGCAAACGCAATTACCGCTCGATGTGACCCTCTTCTTGGTAAATCGCGAGGCCGCTCAGAAGCTTGGGGTAAAAGTCTGTCGATTTTTGCGGCAGCACATCGCCGCCCAAAGCAATCTCGACAACTTGCTGCACGCGCACTGGATTCAGCAAGCACGCTAACTGCGCTTCGCCTCGATCCACTGCGCCAATCGCGTTATCTATTTCACGTTCGTAAACGACGTTCTTCTCCGCAGTAACTGCTTCAGCGGTGATGCCCAACCCTTTTTCCAGAATCAATCGATGGAGCAGCACTACATCCAGCCCGCGCTGCGCTTCAGTTAGATCGGGCAATAGCGTCTCCAGGTTGGCGTCGCGGCGCAGCAAAAATAAAAAGAAAGCGCCGGCTTGGCCTTCAATCTTGCCGGGGTAAATCCCGATCGCTCGGCGTCCGTGGTTCTGCCTTCCCAAATCCTTCCGAAAATCTGCGTAACTTGTTTCGCGCTCCTCCGGATTCAGAAAGGGATACGAATACCAATCAAAAAATGGCGCCAATGCTTTTCGGAAGCGCTCGAAATCAAAATTGGCTACATTGCGAATCAAACGGTGGGTGGGAAGAATGGTCAATCCGCGGGAGTGCGAATTGATGAACGTCATCATCGCGAATTCATAGGCAGCCTGCGGCTCGGTTTTCCCCAACTTCGCGCGGCATTCGTTGCGAAAATTCAGAGCCGTTTCATAGCGGTGATGACCATCCGCGATGATGATTTTTTTATCCGCCATGGTGGTCTGAATCCGACGAATGAACGCCGCATCACTGACCGGCCATAGCCGGTGCGTCACACCGAATTCATCGTGTAATTCAAACTGTGTGGGCGTCCGCGCAATTTCTTCCAGATACGTGTCGATCGTTCGTGCGCGGTCGTCGTAAAGCATGAAGAGCTGGCCGGTCTGGACGTGCAGGTGCCGCAACAATTCCATGCGGTCCGCTTTGGGAGCCGTCAAAGTGCGCTCGTGCGGAAAAACAATTTTTGCGCTGTAATCTTCCAGCCGGCCTAGCGCTATGAAGCCAATTCGCACTTTGCGCGTGTTCGTGCCGGGGACCATATACTCTTGCGAGTACACATAAATAGCGGGAGTTTGGTCCTGTATCAGGATCTTTTGCGTGATCCATTCATGCCATTTCTTGGCGGCGCGCGTGTAAACGTTGTTTTCGGCGGAGTCGTCGGGAAAGGTCTTACCTTTCTCTATCGCAATCAGGTTGTACGGGCTTGTGGCGTAATAGTGCTCCTGCATCGCCAGAGTGATTTTGTCGTAGGGCTGAGTAAGTACTTCATCCAGCTTCACCTTGTTTGTGTCGTAGCGTAGCGCGCGAAAGGGATGAATTTCAGCCATGTGTACTCTCGTAGCGGAACGAGCGCCGCGGAAACGAAACATTGTAGCAGTCACAGTGGTCGAGTTGTAGCCTTCCTCCTGCGCTCGATTAGGGTACAGAGCGGCAGCAAAGTGACAATTCTCTTAACCCAACATAAAATCTGTGCTTTCTCGTAGAACAGAACTTTCAAGGGAGCTGAACGGAATGGCGCACGGGGACAAACGCTTTGCTGCTGTGCGCGCCCTGATCTTTGATCTCGACGGCACTTTGATCGATTCGAAACTTGACCTGGCTCTCTCGATCAACGCCACGCTGGAGAATATGGGACGCGCGCCATTGCCGCACGAAAATATTTTTGGAATGGTCGGAAGCGGCGCATCGGTGCTCGTTCAGCGCGCCTTGGGGTTGAAAGATGTGACGGATGGGGAAGTCGAAACAGGCCTCGCTTATTTTCTCAGCTATTACCGCGGCCACATGCTCGACAACACCGTGGCCTATCCTGGTGTTCGCGAAGGCCTTGCGCTTCTGGAGAATTATCCCATGGCGGTTCTGACCAACAAGCCCGTTAACTTCAGCCGCGCAATCCTTGATGGCTTGGGGCTTTCGCGATATTTCCGTTTTGTTTACGGAGGGAACAGCTTTGAAAAAAAGAAGCCGCATCCCATGGGCGTGGAAACCTTGTTGCGTGAACTCGGTTCCCAGCCGCAGGAAGCCATGATTATCGGGGATTCCGAAATCGATATTCAAACCGCGCGGAACTCCGGCATATGGGCTTGCGGTGTTACCTATGGTCTCGGAACGGAGAGCCTGAAAAAATTTCCGCCGGATCTAATGTTGGATAGCCTTACCGAACTTCCCGCGCACCTCGATGGCCACGCTGGCTGAGTAAAGCCCTGTATCATTCGTCCAGTTTTTTTCCGTAAGCGTCTTTGTACCATTGCCAGGTGTGCTTCAAACCTTCCTCGAAGTGCACCAGTGGTTTGTAGCCCAACACTTTTTGCGCGAGCGAGATGTCTGCTTGCGAGTCGCGGATGTCTCCCGTGCGCGGCGGCTCATATTTCGCCTGAATTTTCTTTCCACTGATCTTTTCGAGCAATTTCAAAACTTGGTTCAGTGTGATGCGCGCCCCCGTCCCGCCGTTGAATACCATTCCGGACGCGCCTTGTGCCTCGCACGCGCGTAATGTTTCATCCACGATATTTTCAATAAACGTAAAATCCCGCGACTGCTCTCCGTCGCCGAAAACGACCGGCTGCTGCCCCTCGATTACCGCCAGCATAAAGCGCGAGAGCACTCCGGAATACTGTGAGCTGGGGTCCTGCCGCGGCCCGAACACATTGAAATAGCGGACACACGCGTTTTCGAGTCCGTAAACGCGGCCGAACACCTTCGCGTAAAGCTCGCCAACATATTTCGTAATCCCGTAGGGAGAAATAGGATCCGCCGGCATCGCTTCAGTCTTTGGAAGCGTGGGCGTCTCTCCATACGCGGAGGAGGACGCGGCGAAAACAATCCGACGTACCTTGACGTCTCGCGCGGCTACCAGGACGTTGAGCGTCCCATCGATATTCACGAAGTTCGTCTCAATCGGATTCTGCACCGACCGCGGGACCGAAGTTCGCGCAGCCAAATGAATCACGTAATCGGCGCCGTTGCACGCGGATTGCACCGCTGCCAAGTCCGTGATGCTGCCCACGCGAAGATCGATCTTGCCGCGTACATCCGCCAAGTTGGATTCTTTCCCGGCGGAAAGATCGTCCAGCACCACTACTTTGTGGCCGCGACGGACCAGCTCGTCCACAATATTAGAGCCGATAAATCCCGCACCGCCCGTAACCAGATAACGCATTCAGGAAATCTCCTTACGCGATGGCAATCAGCTATAAAATGATATTTCCGTTACGCTTTACTATAGTCCTGCACTTGGCGGCCGGACATAATTATTCGTCTTTTTTTTTGCTACTCGGCAACTTCACAACCGGATAAGCGCGTCTGAAATTCATGAAGAGTATGCTCAAACGTTTCGCGGGGTATTTGTTCCTAATCGTCATGACGGCGGTTGTAACGGCTGCCCTGTCGCTGCAAATCTACGCCGTTAGCTCCCGGCTTCCTCATCCGGTCGCAGCTGCCGGTAAAATGACGCTCGAAAAGCCCGCCGCTGAAACACCCATGCCTTTCCGCATCGGCGAAACATTGAATTACGACGTGTCCTGGTCCGCCTTCTCCACCGCCGCAAAGATACAATTATGCGTCACCGAGCATCGCGAAATTCTCGGCTCCAGAACCTGGCACTTTCGCGCATCGGCCCATACCTTGAGCCCGCTCAGGTCGTTTCTCACCGTCGACGATCAAATCGATTCTTACACCGACACCGCGACGTTCGAGAGCCGCCAATATGAAATGTATCTCGATGAAATGGGAAGAAAGGACAACCAAATATTACGTTTTTCCGTGGCCGGTGGCCTGCAGAAGACCGCGTCTCCCGCCGTGGTGGTGGCGCCCGGCACGCTCGATCCGCTGGGAGCGCTATATATACTGCGCCAGGTAGATTGGCAGCGCACGCCGGAATTTCGCGCGCCGGTGTTTGACGGCGAAGACCTCGTCGAGATGCGCGCACAGGTGGAAGCCGCAAAGGAACTCGTGGCCGTGAATGCCGGAAACTTTTCAGTCACGCGCATTCTCGTTCACGAGTATCAACACGGCGTAGAGGTGAAAGGGGAGAGCCTCTCCATATGTTTCGCAAACGACGCAGCTCGCACGCCCATATTGCTGGAGGCTGAGATTCCTTTGGGGAGCGTGCGCGTCGAACTTAGTTCCGGCCCGCGTTAGAGGAAAATTTCGAGGTACACCAAGCGGTCAGTTTTCCGGGACGACCCAATCTTCCGGCGGAAAATCAATCTGCCAGAACGACGGCGAAGGGTTCAAGAACTCCACTCCCATCTGCGCTTTTCCGGCCTGCATGTTGCCGAAATACACCACGCGGCATTCCTGCGTTTGATGCGTGGCGTTATTCGAAACAAATACTTTCTGATTCACCACTACCTGCGCCGACAGCGAAATCAGCGCGCCGTGCGCATTCACCACCAGCGTTCGCGTTTCTTCGCTGAATTCCTGATTCTTCGCGTCCTTTCCTCGCACAAGTATCGGGACGCTCAACAGAACACGCATGCTGCGGCGCCGGCCGGGATCGGTGGCCCAAGTTTGACGCTCTTTTTGAGAAGTTTGCGTAGAAGCCATAATATCTCACCATAGCCTGCGCCGGCGTTGCGGGCAATGGAACTGTGGGACAGGTGCGTAAATTCAGTAAACAAGAGGCTAGGTGCGGACAAAAGTTGAATGGACCTGCAATCGCATGTCGTTAAACGACAGAAAACAATATAGTTGCGGTCAGCAGTTGACGATTTTTTCGCGGTGTTCCTTCACGTGCCTGGTGGCATTGCGCGTATCAACCACCAGCTTCGCGTTTTTCACGATTTCGTCAACCTTATAACTCGAGTGGTCCGTCGCAATCAGCACGCAATCATATTTCGCTATTTGCTCCGGCGTTAAATCCACAGACCGCATGTGCGAAAAATCGTAGTGGCGCATCTTGTGCAGCGCCGGGAAATACGGATCGTTGTAGTCCAGCTTGGCGCCGCTGGCCGTCAGCAATTCCAACAGTTTCAGTGAAGGAGATTCGCGCAAGTCGTCCACATCCTTCTTGTAAGCCACGCCGAGGAGCAAGACTTTCGAGCCTTTCAAACTTTTCTCGCGTTCATTGAGCGCTCTTACCAACGCGTCCACCACGTGATACGGCATCGCCGTATTGATCTCGCCAGCCAGCTCGATAAACCGCGTAGCGAAATCGTACTCCCGCGCTTTCCACGAGAGGTAGTACGGATCCACAGGAATGCAATGGCCTCCCAAGCCCGGTCCGGGATAAAAAGGCATAAAACCAAACGGCTTGGTCGCGGCGCTGTCGATCACTTCCCATATGTCCAGGTCCATGCGCAAGGAAAGCTGTTTCAGCTCGTTCACCAACGCGATATTCACGCAGCGAAAAATATTTTCCAGCAGCTTCACCATTTCCGCGGCGCGCGTGGAGCTAACCGGAACTACTTTCGACACGATTTGCGCGTAAAGGCCTGCAGCTGCGCGTCCGCTGGGAGGGTTGATGCCTCCTACGATCTTGGGTATCTGCGCCAGCCCATATTGTTTGTTTCCGGGATCTTCGCGCTCCGGAGAAAAGGCCAAATAGAAATCGGTGGCAACGTTCTGCGTCCCCTCGCCTCGCGCAATCGGACAATGCAATCCGCCCTTTTCTAGAATCGGCAGCACCAGCTCTTCGGTGGTCCCGGGATAAGTGGTGCTTTCCAGCACGATCAGCTGGTTGCGCTGCAGATTGGGCGCGATGGACTGCGCGGTTTTCTCCACGTAGCTCAGGTCTGGCTCGCGGCGTTCATCCAGCGGCGTGGGAACGCAAATCAGCACCGCATCCATTTCGCGCAAGCGCGCGAAATCCGTGGTCGCATCGAAACGCTTGCCCTTCACGTGATGGTTGATCTTGTCCGCTGCTATGTGCTGGATATAAGACTGCCCGGCGTTGAGCTTCGTTATTTTTTGCTGGTCGGTATCAAATCCCGTCACTTTATGGCCCACGTCTGCGAACCGTAGCGCCAATGGGAGGCCCACGTACCCGCACCCAATGATCCCGATTTTCAGGTCCTTCCCCGCAAAAAATTCCGGCTTACGCTCTACAGCCATTCTGGTTCCTCTCTTGGGGAGCGATCGCGACGCGGCTACAGCGTCAAAGAACCGCAATTTGGGTGCAAAACACTATAGCAAGAATATGAAGGAGCAGAAAGATTGCCCCATCGTAGCGTGCAAAGACTGCAATTGGCTCGAACCTTCTCGCCTTGAGCGTAGCTCCGCTGCGATCGGCATCCATGGCGGGCAAACTTGGTTGATCCGGGATCAGCGCTGAAGAGGCGGCCTAATATGCGTTACGGCCGACCATGGCGGAAAGAATCGTTAACATAATGATGCGAAGGTCGAAAAAGAAGCTCCAATTCTGCAGGTAGTACAAATCGTATTCCAGGCGTTTCTGTATGGAGGTATCGCCGCGCCATCCATTCACTTGCGCCCAGCCCGTAATTCCCGCTTTCAGCCAATGGCGATTGTTGTATCGCGTTATATCGTTCAGAAATTTCTGAACGAAATGCGGCCGCTCAGGCCGCGGGCCCACCACGCTCATGTCGCCCTTCAAGACATTGATGAATTGCGGCAGTTCATCCAGGCTCGTCTTCCTTAGCAATGTACCGAGTCTCGTTCTCCCCGCATCGTCCTCCGTGGTCCAATGCGTGTCGCTCTCCGTGCAGTCGCACACCTTCATCGTTCGAAACTTCAGCATCGGGAATAGCTTGCCGTTTAAACCAAGGCGGTCCTGCAAGAAAAATACCGGCCCGGGAGACGTGCGGCGGATCGCAACCATAATGAGCGCGAACGCCGGCGCGGTGACGATCAGCACGGCGATCGAAAATACGATGTCGAACGCCCGTTTCAGCAGATTGTAGTCCAACGATTCGGCGGGCGTGGTGGTCAGGTCCAGCATTTGCATACGCCCGAGCTGGAACAGCCTTTCTCGTGCAACAATTCCTTCGCCCAAATCAACGATCGCGCGTATTGGAATTCTTAAATGCTCCAGCGCTTTCAATATGTTGGGTATTTCGTGAAACTCCGCCGGGTCGATTGCAATCACCGCTTCATCGAAACCTTGTTCCACGTCCAACTCTCCCAACGCCTCCAGCTCATGTACCGGCTTGTCGGTGAACGCCGCTCGCTGTCCCGGCAATCGCACGAACCCTGCCACGTCGCAAGGTCCCAACGGCATTTCTTGTAAACGCACTACAGCCTTGTGCGCGAAATGGTCCGCGCCTACAACCAATAGGCGCACCGGCCTGCCATCGCTCACTTTCAATCTTACGTAGATTCGAAAACACATGCGCATCAAGACGGTCAGAAACAGCAGCATCAAAGCCCATATGGCAAACAGCCCGCGCGGAAAAATAAAATCCTGGCTAAGGAACAATGCTGCCAACAAAATAGCACTCGTCGCCGCATTGGCCGACAACGCCGCGCGTGTCCCAGTACGCTCGCGGAACAGCTCATCCACATTAGTTACGCCATAGTGCTCCGCCAGAATGGCCCAAACGAATGCAGCGAAAGCTAATATTCTGAAGTGGCCGTAGGAATCGAACTGCGCTTGGCGGTCCAAGCTGTTCCATACGTGTGTCCATATCGGCCAGCCCATTTCAAAGGCCAGGAATGGAAGCAGATAGGTCACCACCCTCAGACAAAACCGGTAGTATTTTAGGCGGAGAATCATTCTTTGGAATCCCTGGCTCGGTGTATTTCCAATTCAAGAACGACCGCGGAGCTTCGTCGCGGCCAAACGCAATGGAGGCTCTTCATCCAAATTGGGCAAAACAGAACCGGAAGGGGTGTTGACTAAGATCGCAGGAAATGTAAGTGAGTACGATCAACCTAAGTTTCTGGAATTTCTTCTGGCGCAACCGAAATCCCCGTGGTGCACAACACGCTCAGGAAGAATTCGTCATAGGCTTCCAACGCGCTTGCCTTGGTGAAATGTTCCTCAGCGTAAGCGCGTGCGTTTGCGCCCAGCTCGCGTCGCAACTCCGGCTCATTTTTCAACGAACGCACGGCCGCGCTCAATGCCTCGGGATCCTCCGCCGCCACAATCACGCCGCAGTTTGCCCGTCGAATTACGCGAGCAGCTTCGCTATTCTCATTCACCGCGGCAACGATTGGACGCCCCGCTGCCATGTAGGTCAAAAGTTTGCAGGGAATCACCGCGTCTCCGATTGCCGCAATTTGGTTTAATAAAAGCACGTCTGCGGCCGCGTACATCTGCGCCAGTGCCTCGGCAGGTTGCAGAGGCAACAGACTTAGATTTGGCGCTCGTTCTTCGGCGGCAAGTTTCAGCGCCGGAAAATCTTCGCCCTGGCCCACGAGAACCCAAACGAAGTCTCTTTCGCTCTGTGAGCATTCGGCCGCATTCACAACATTGATTAGGTTTTGCTTCTTGCCCATATTGCCGCTGTGAAGAATCAGGAACTTTCCGGGTCCAAAGCCATTTTCATTTCGAAACGTCCCATCGGATTCAACCGGCCGAATCCGCTCGGTATCTCCCCAGTCGGGAATCAAACGGAATTTCTCGGCAGGCACGCTGCGCGCAATCAGTTTCTCGATAAAACCCTGGCATAAACACACCACCGTGCGCGCCTGTCGATATATAAATCCCTCCAGCGCCCGCGCCATGCGAATCGCCAACCCATCTTTCAAAATTCCGGTTGCCAGCGCTGCGTCAGAGGCCAAGTCGGTCAGTTTGATAACGTAAGGCGCTCCTTTGATCTTGCCCAAAACGTAAGCCGCAAGCGCAACCGTGGGAGGAGGGCACGAACAATAAATTACGTCGCACTTACCTGTGAAGAGCGCGGCGATAAACGCAGAAATTGTGAACGTGAAATCGTAAGCCAGACGCTCAACCAGCTGGCTTGCTTTGTACGGAACGTAATGCGCCACCCGATGCACCACAACCCCATTGATAATTTCGCGCCGGTGCAACGAACCGCGATAACCCTCCCAAACACGCCACTCAGGATAGTAGGGGAACGCCGTCACCGCGGTCACTTGATGGCCCTGCGCGGCCAGATGTTCACACAAGCCCGTTGTAAAGGGACCGACAGACGTCTTTTCGGGCGCGTAGTTAATTCCGATGACTAGAATGCGCACAGGGAGAAGATTCAGTTATGGAAGGGAGAAATCTTGATCGTTCTTACCGCGCGCGCGCGAGTTCATGGCTATTTCGCGTTTCCATCTTCGACTTGCCAAGCTCGTGAGCGATCCATGCGTACGTAATTGCTAATCCGTGTTCCAAGGAAATGGAAGGCTGCCAGCCCAAGGTTTTCCGCAGCAGGCTGTTGTCGCTGTTCCTTCCCCGCACGCCTTGTGGCTTGCTCGGATCGTGCCGCTTGATCAACTCTTTCCCCGCAATCGAACACACCAGATCCGCCAGTCCATCGATGCTTACCAGCCGGTCGGTGCCCAGATTCAAAGGTTCGCGGTAGTCCGACGCCATCAGGCGCACCAACCCTTCCAGGCAATCGTCCACGTACATGAAAGAGCGCGTCTGCTTTCCATCACCCCATATGTCGATAATTCCGCTGTCTGTCGCCAAGGCTACTTTGCGGCACACCGCAGCTGGCGCTTTTTCCCGACCGCCATCAAACGTTCCCAGCGGCCCATACACGTTGTGAAAACGCACGATGCGAGTCTCGACTTGATAATCCCGCCGGTAATACAGACAGAGCTGTTCGGCGTAAAGTTTTTCCCAGCCGTATCCAGGCTCCGGATCGGCGGGAAAGGCGTCGGCCTCTTTCAAGGGCGTCACCTCCGTGTCCCGCTGCTTTGACTGCGGATAAACGCAGGCCGAGGAAGAGAACAAAAACCGTCCGACATTTTGCGCTCGCGCAGCTTCCAGCATGTGTGCGTTGATTAGAATGTTGTTTCGCGCAAGTTCTGCACGATTCGCAGTGATAAAACCGATTCCGCCCATGTCCGCGGCGAGATTGTAAATGTGGTCGATTCCGCCACGAGCGGCCAGCAGGCAATCCTCGAAGCGCCGCAAATCCAGAATTTCGAATTCGTCAGCTTTCGAAGTTTCGTACTGCGGATGTTTCAGGTCCACGCCGCGAACCCAATGGCCCTCGGCTTTTAGTCGGCCAACAAGATGATGGCCGATGAAGCCGCCTGCGCCGGTAACCAGAATGCGAGTCTTATTTCTCATGGATGGATTTGTCCTTTTCGTTGCGTAACGACTCGAAAGAAAGTGGAATCAGATTTTCTTCGCGATCACTACCAGGCAATCGCCGAGCCCTAATCTGTTTCCGGCGCATAAAAAAGGGAACAGCAGCAATTTGCCGATAGCCATCGTTAGAGGAAATAAAATCGGGTTGCGAAGCTGCCGCGTCGGCTTGCCGCGCCGGAAAAAAACGGATACGAGCAGCGAAGACGCCAACCACGCCGTCGGAGATACTTGGCGATGGGTAACGTGGTAACACCCCGCGCAGCCCAGCCAACGGTCCAACAATCCTGCCGAGAAATGTGAGATGTGAAATGGAACATGCCAGTTGATCCAGGCGCGCTTAAAAAACGACCTTTGCCAGCTTTTGCTGTTGGGGCAGCTGATCCAGACTTCACCTCCCGGCTTCAACACTCGCGCGGCATCTTGCAACATTTGCTTGGGCGCAAGAGAGTGTTCCAGCACGTTGGACAAAACCGCAACGTCGTACAAAGTCGCGGGCTCGTACTCGGCGAGCGCGCACGTGTGCACCGTAAATCCGCTGGCCCGCGCAACGCTCGCCGCCTGCTCGCTGAATTCCAGCCCGGTAACCTGAAATCCGTTTCGAGCGAAAATCTTCATGCTGCGTCCTTCGTTGCAACCGATATCCAGCAGCCGTCCGGTTCCTTTGCGGCTGTGGAACGAAACGTCTCCGTCCGATCGCATCCATATGCGGTACCAGAACGACGCCAGAAAAGCCTCGCGCATCCTGGTATAAAAAGTTCCTTGTTCTCCGCCAAAGTTGTAATGCGCCTCATACAGCTTTCGCAGTTCTTCAGATTCGGGTACCGGAAAAATCTGTTCCAGTCCGCACCTGATGCAGCATCGCACTTCATAATTTCCTTCGATTCCAAAACGTGTGTCGCAAAGTCCGATCATCGAACTCTGCAGCGCTCCCGCACAATCCAGGCAGCTAGCTTCGTTTTGCCTGTGAGCCGCGCGTGCTTCGCAAGGGAACTCGATAACACCAGTCTGATTCACGCGCTGTTGCGAATGGACTGCGCTGGAGCGAGCCACGATTATTTCTTGCAAAGTAATACTGGTTGCCAATCCTGAGGACCCACCAGCATTTCCGCCGTCCGGAATCCGATTTCGCGAGCCGTCTGGAACAGAAACTCTTCCTCATACGCTACCGCGGCTTCCGCCATCGCCAGCGTTTCCACACGAGCGTTGCCCACCTGGAACTGAAAGGTGTGCCGGTTGCCCAATGTCGGCGGCGGATGGTCCATCGAAAAGCAAAACATGGCCATAGAACAGCCCGGCTTCAATACGCGAAAACTTTCGCGGTAATAGTTGAGCATCTCCGTTTCAAGCAGATGCGTGAACAGCGAGGACGAGAAAACTAAATCCACGGTCTCATTTTCCAGCGGAAGTTGGTAATAGGATCCGGCGATTCCCTTGGTGTTATAGGTTTTGCTGCCATGCTCGCTCCGGTAAAATTCGAAACGCGTGCGGTCGAAGTTTGCGCGGCACCAATTCAGCATTTCTTCATCGATGTCGATTCCAATGTAGCGCCCGGAAAATGTTTCGTACTTGAATTGGTAGTCTCGCAACGGATGCGCGAACCGCCCGCAGCCGCATCCGATATCCAAAATCGTGGAGTCCAGACGCAATAGCCCGGCGTGGAATGCGTGCGTCCAGAAATCCCGCGCCTCATTCAAATAAAATATCTGATTGGCGAAAATCCTGTTCCCCACGCCCACCCTTATACGCATGTGGTTCGGAGGAATCCCCGAAAATTCCTCGTACATGCAGTTCGGCAGTAAATCAAAAGAATCCACCACCATCTTGAATAGCGGGTTGTAAGTAAGGCGCGCGGCCGATGGTATAACTCGCCGGATTGCTCTTTCTAGTTTCATAGGGTTATTTGAAAGTTTTTCCACGCTGCCTATTCGCGTCGGGGAAGTGGTCGCTATTCAGGGACGATTCTTTGCCAGCAGCTCTTTTCGGTCGGAACTGTTTTTGCCGATTTCTTCAATCTCGTAATCCCACGATTCCAGGAGCTTGCGGCACTCACGTTCAATCTCCTGTCCATGCGCGGCCAGAAACAATACCGGGCGATATCGCCGAAAAATAAAACGGGCTCCGCGCAAAGCCAACAACTCGGTGCCTTCAATATCCATTTTGATGAAATCCGGCGGCGCGATCCTGCCATTTTCCACCAGGGAATCCAGAGTCGCGGTGGCTACCGCCAGACTTCCTTCGCCGGCCAGATGCCCCATCAAGCCGCTAGGTTCAATTTCGAATTGTGCCTGCCCAATCTTGTCGCTAACTGCAAGCGGAAGAATCTCCACGTTGCGCGCATGGTTCAATTTCAAATGCCTTCGCAAGTAAGCAAGATTTCGCGGCACCGGCTCAAGGGCATACACCTTCCCGCATCCAACCAGCAAACTGGACAGAAGCGAATAAATTCCCACATTGGCTCCCACATCGTAGAAAACCGAGCCGAGCTCTACTTCTTCGGTAAGAATCTGTTGTTTTTTTTGTTCGTAAAGTCCCAGCCAGCAGGAATGGTTCGCCGAACCAGCAATCCATCGCTTCCCGCGAAGCGGGCCCTGCAAAATCGGAACTACCCATTCACGCGGGACCAGCGCCAGCGGCAGTCGCGCAATCCTTCCCAGCGCGCTTTCGTTCGACATCATGCCAAAATTCATATCGGCTCGGACCGCAGATGCTCAACTGTTGCCAGGTTCTCCACGCTTAATCCCTTTTCCAATCCCAAAATCGCCGACAGCGCAACCGCGAGCGTAAACGTCAGAAAGTTATCTTCAAAAGAAGATCGCGCGATCCATATAAAGAGCACGAATACCGTACTTCCCAGCAGCGCGTGGTTCCGCAAATACACAGCTTGGGCTGAAGAAAGCTTCAGAATCGCCGCGGTGATCAATGGAAAAAGCAGCAAGCTCAACGGACCAAAATTCGCCCAGCACTCACCTAACTGTGTCACCGCCAGGCTCGCGCCTGTCCCAGGTTCGTAAAGCGCGCCCATCTTGAGCGAAAACCCGGGTGGTTTCTCCGGATAAATGCTTCGAGGCACCGCAAAATAGAGGATCCTGGCGTAGGAGCCGCCGTATAAATATTCGTTCTTGGATCCGAAGTCGTTGATCATGTGCAGCAGGATCAACGTGTCGTTGCCCTCAAATGCGTCCATCAGCGAAGTGATGGAACGGTTCCCCAAATCTCCTTCCGCATAAGTCGTCATGTCTTCGCCGATGGTGTTGAGGTTGTGGCGAAAATAATTCCAAGCGCTAAAAATGAAAATCAATGCAGGCGCAGCGACCAGGAAAACAACAATTGGACGCTTCCTGCGATGCAGCCAGCACGACGCCACAAGTGACAGCAAATACAGCCCGAAGAAAATACGATTGCCGGTCATAACGATTTGCAACAGAAAGAGCAAAAAGATCAGCCCCGAAAATCTCCAGTGGAACTCGCGCCGTTTCACTTGTAGCTCCGTGAACAGCACCGCCGCCGCTGTAAAAAGAACCTGAGCTGCCAGCGACAGTTGTGTAAAGAGCACGTACCAATCGCCCAGCCGTCCGACCAATTCCTCCTGGCGTTTGAACCAATGCGAAACCAAAAAAACTTCCAGGCCGCCCATCATTTGAATCATCACCACATACGTGAAAATGCCGATTCCGGCCGTAACCAGCAAAATCTTCTTTAGCCTCGCTTCGTCTATCGTTCGCTCGACCTTCTGGCCTGGCTTGCGCCCATCAGGCGCGAACAAAATTACTACCAGAAAAGAAAATAGCAGCGAAGCCCATACCGCGGCGATCGGGAGAAAGAATTCTCTGGTGGAAAGATCCACTTTCGAATAGCTGTCGGTTACCTCGTAAAAAGAGGGAATTTCGTATCCGCCGTGCAGCACGATCAGCGTCAGCGGACACAGAATAAAAAATGCCAGCCCCAGAATCCATCCCAGGATTGGCGTCAACTCCGCGCCTCGCTGGCGCAGCCTTCCCATGGCCTTCCAGAAGCTCCACAACAGAAGAGCGATCATAAATAAATAAAGAATTCTCATGTCTGGGTCGAAACGCGCGAGCTAAATGTTTGGATTTAAGATCGAGGCAAGTTTGCCATACAAATTCAAGCGCTTACGATTTCTTCAAAAAGGTTCAGATATTTCCGTGCCACATTGTTCCAGGAATAAAAACCGACGTTGTCGCGATTGTGTGCAGCTTGTGCGAAGGCCGTCGCCTTGTCGTCCCATGACGATAAAAGCACGTTCGCAAGCTCGTCGACGCAGCCTGGGCCGAACAAATTTAATTGCAATCTTCGCCCGAGTTCCTCATGCGACGGTATCTTCGAAGCAATAATCGGCGTGCCTGCAGCAGCTGCTTCCAGAATAGGCAAACTACTCGACTCGTAAACACTCGCCGAAATCAGAAAATCGCAAGCTTGGTACAGCGCGACGATGTCTTCGAAGGGCACCTTACCCAAATAGCGCGCGTAACTCATGTCCTGCTCGGAAATAAATTTTAAAATACTCGGAGCCGCGGAGAAACTCGCGCCCGTCATAATCAGCGGAACCTTCAACCCTTCTCGTTTCTCGATTTCTTTCAGAGCTTTCAGAATCGTGAGATGGTCCTTGTGCAGCCACAATTGCGCGGGGCAAAACAGAAAACGGTCGGGCAGGCCGTAACGCTCGCGAAGCCGTTCAATATCTCGTCGCTCCGCAAAGTCTTCTACGATCACTCCTTCCGAAATAATTTCCACACGCTTCGGTGACATATGCGCCAGGACGTCCTTTTTTATGAATTCGCTGCTAGCCTGCAGACAATGCGCGTATTCTGCGCTTAAGCCGTACGTGATTGTCCGGCTCAAACGCTTTTCCCAACTGAAGAATTCCGGGTAGTGCAGGTGCTGAATGTCATGCATGGAAAGCACTGTGGGTCTGCGCGAACGGAAACTGTGCAGCACTACAGTGGGCGTGTAGAGAATGTCGCAGTCCGCATCCATCTTCGCTTGAATGTTTTCGTACGCCAGATTGCTGGTCACCCGGAATAGTTGGCTGCTGCGCGACAGCAAGGCTGCCCGGCACAGCATCTTTCGAGCGCGCAAGGTGTGCGTATTCGTGGACACCAACTTAAAACGCGGCGTGTTCTTAAATCTGGCAAACAGCTTCTGGTTGCTCTCGGTGACGTACAAATTGAAGCGGTGCCCGTTCCCGACCGCAGCAAATCCGTCGAGCAGGCCTAAGGTAAAAGTATTTACGCCCCCTACGTAAGACGGATCGATGCGCAGGCAATCAATCCCGATGCGCATAGAAGCATCGAATCTGCTCGATAACCAGCGCTTGATCTTCCCGCGTTAAGCTGTAAGACGACGGAAGAGAAATTCCCTGCCGATAGACTTTCTCGCTGATCCTGAAGTCCAGCTCGATATTCTTGATGTATTTGCGGTCCGCGTAGCATGGCTGCTGGTGCAACGGATAGAAAAAGCCGCGCGTTTGAATGTTTTGCCGTCTTAGGAAACCGGAAAGCTCCTCGGCCTCGTCGCAAAGAAAAGAAGTAAACCAGAAGACCGGCACGCACCGCGGATCGATATGCACCGCGCTAAACTTTGTGATCTCCCGCAATTGTTCCACGTAGCAATCATGAATCTCGCGCTTTTTTCTTACGATCGCTGGCATCTTCCTCATCTGCGCAATCCCCACGGCCGCTTGCAAATCCGTAAATGCGAAATTAAATCCCACGGATTCATGAATGAACGTCCCTTTTTTTGCGCGGCCGTGATTTTTCAGCTTGTAAGCTTCCGCCGCCAATCTGTCGTCGTTCGTCAACACCACGCCGCCTTCGCCGCACGTCACCGTCTTGTTGCCGTAGTAAGACAAAATTCCCATCTCCCCAAACGTGCCCACATGCTGTCCATTGAACCGCACGCCAATGCCTTCCGCTGCGTCTTCGATCACTTTCAATTTGTGCCGCGACGCAAAATCCGCAACCGCGGTCATGTCGGCGCTTTGTCCGTAAAGATGGACCGGCATGACTGCCCGCGTCCGCCCAGTAATCAGCTTTTCGGCCTGCTCGATGTCGATACAGAATGTGTCTTCCCGAATTTCGCAAAGCACAGGCGTCGCGCCGGCCAGTATCACCGCGTTCGCGGTGGCAATGAACGTCAGGTTCGGTATGATTACTTCATCGCCGGGCCTGATCCCCAGCGCTTTCAGGCAAACGAACAGTGCAGCCGTCCCGTTGCACACGGCAATTGCATGCTTTGCCCCGGTAAGTTGTGCGGTAATGCTTTCGAATTCGCGCGTTAATTCGTGTTCGATGACGAACGTCGATTGGATCACGCGCGCCAGCTCGCGAAGCTCGCATTCATCAATCCAGGGCTCGATTTGAACGATACGTGTTAATGCCGTTTCGCGCGCTGGAGCGGTTGTTTTCATCGTTTGCTTTGAAAGTGCTGCAATGGCAGGCTAAATATGTTCGTAGTCGAATTCGTCCGCGGCGTCGGCGTTTGCAAACGCTTTCAACGGCGCTTTTTCGCCGGTCACCACATTTACCACCGGCATATGCTCGATCAATTTAAGCCGCTCGCCATCTCTCGCGTACGTCAATTTTCCCGATCGATCCCTGGCCTCACGAAATTTGCTGGCTACATAGGCCTCTTGCGGCTCCAGACTTCTAAATTCTCCCGCGATGTCAGCACGAATGAAGAACGCGTTGTGCCCCCAGCAGTTCGATCCGGCCAGGATGTACCCTTTCTTCTTCGCTAGAAAATGAAGCGCTGTCAGCGAGCTTCCGTAGTACAAATTCGAGTGATGCGCGAGTGTTCGATGGAAATCGTCCCGGTAGGGAACCGCAACAGGAGCAAGTTTGAAAATGCTGTTGTACTCCACAATCACAATCCTGGGCCTTATGGACTGAATCGCTTCCCAAATCCAATAATCGTTTCCGTCGATGTCGATTGACAGGAGTCCCACGTCCGGCGCAAATCCGGATGCGCAAAGAAGTGAATCGATATTGTTCCTGGTAATCCAAGCTTCTTTCGCTTGCAGGTCGTATTGCCAGTGAATTCGGTCCCGCCGAATCCAATCAATGTCCGCGCTGCAGCCGTCTAAGACCATTCCTTGCCAATGGTTGTTGATCATCAGAAATCTGGTATTGCTTTCCTCATAGTTTTCCACGCCAAACTCAATGAAGGTTTGATTTTCGATGGGCAACTTGTGGATTAGATACTGAATGATTCCATCTTCATCCCATTGCGAAAACACTTTGAACCCGACATCGCGAAAATGTGTGTTGACCGGCAAACTGGCCGCGCGCCAGGCCATCTCTTTTCCGTGTAGAAGAAATGCAGCCTCGTTGTGATGTCGGCCAAATCCCCGGACGAGCCGTGTGGCCATCCGGTTCAGCCGCTTCTTGATTAACGTCAGTGTTCGCGCCTTATTCCTGCCGGTTACACTTTCTCGCGACACCTCCAACTCCGGCGCCGTTGCCGTAAGGGTTGGCGCTACCGAACTCAAGTACATTGAATCTGAACGCCGCATATCTAACGCTCCAGTTTTCTGTACAGATACCGCGAAACTCTTGTTCCTACCGACGGGCATGGATGCAGCCGCTTGAATTCGGCTAGGAAATAAGGATCGAGTTCGATCGAATCAGGGAATCGGCTGCCTTCGTTTTCATCGCGCGCAAGTGGCGACTGCAGAATCGATTCCCGACGGCAGTGCACTCCCGAACCATCGAATCCGATGTTGTAAACCTTCGCAACCGTGGACAGCATCGCCACTGCGTCGTATTTGTAATGCGCGTATGCCCAGCGAATAGCCCAGGAATCAATCGTCCCCGCCATTTGCAAACCCAGCATGTAAGTAAGATCCTCTCCGCCTCGGTTCAATAATTTCTGCTGCGCTTTGTCGCCGCGAAATGTCGCATAATCCGAAACATGCCAATCCACTCGTTCCCAGCGGTTTTTCCAGGTGCCCCAGCCCCAGGAACTGCTGCGATGCGAACAAAACGAATCGTAGGCATAGCTATTGGGCACCTGCACGGCAAAGTTGAAACCGCTGACGGAAAAAATCTTCGTCTCGCGCTCGTACTCTCCGAGGAGATCGTTCATAAAAGTCAAAAAATCCGGTGCCGTCAGCAAATCATCTTCCAACACGATCTGGCGCTCGTATTTACGAAATATTTCGCTCACGCCGCTGATTACCGACTGCGCCAATCCCGCATTTCGCTCTCGTTCAATAATTTTTACGGACCGGAACCCTTCAATGCCGTGAACGTAACGCCGCACTTCATCTACCAGAACCCTACCTCCTTGGTTTTTGGCGCCATCCGAGAAAACAAACAGGTCGCTATGTGGCGCCAACCGGTTTCCAAGAAGGGATTCCACGGTCCTCCGCGTATGCTCTGGACGGTTGTAAACAAACAGCACCACCGGAGCGAGCTCTGCCCGCAAGGCGTTGCCGGAGTTTTGTCGAGCTGGCGTCACCCTACTCTTTGAATCAATAGCAGCGCTCTGGAATTGTGAAACCGCGGAAATCGCCGGCGATTCTTTTGAGGATTTTCGTGCAACTTGAAAGAAAAACGCCAATGCCAGGACTGCCGAGTAGGTTGCGCCGGAAACGAGCATTCCATACACCGCGCCCTTCAACCCCAGGTGGCTTACCAGCGGAACGCCAGCAAGCAAAGTGGCCGCGCCGCTTGCCAGGTATGCATAAAATACCAGCCTCGGCATTTCAGCCGCCTTCAAAGCGTCATTCATCGTGTTGCCTATTCCCATCAGCAACGGCAACAAAGCCAATGTGAAAAGCAGCGGAACTACGCTGTCGAATTTTCCCGCGTACAGCACATGAATCACGGACCGTCCTGCCACTCGCATGCCTGCTGCGAATAGTCCAGTCAAGCAAATCGTTCCAATGCCTACTTTTTTCCACAACGCGAAATATTCGGGCAGTCGTCCGGACGCGAAATGCGCAGCCATGGCTGGCAATACCAGATAGTTCAGAGCGATGTAAAACTGATCCACCGGCGTCACCAGAATGTAAATCGCTTTCAGCTGTGCCACATCTTTTAGCGAAAGCAAACCTGCTACCAGCCAGTAATAACCTTGCGTGGTCAGTTGAAATACCAGCGCGGTCCCCAGCACCCACTTGGTGTACTTCCAATGCTCGTGCCAATAACGCGTTTCGGATTGAAGGAACGCTATCTGCGGCTTCCGCCCGAACAGCCTTCGCGCGCCACCCGTGCAAGCCACTAGCCATCCCAGGGCTAGAATCAAGAAGACCGAGAAGCTGTTCAACACGTGAAATTGAATGGCCAGCAGAAGCCCGCACCCGACGCATACGAAAAAGACGAACGAAAGCCTCGCGGCCAGCTGCGGATTTCCTTGTACGTAAAATGCGCGCCGCACGAAGGACGCCGATAGCAGCGCCCCAACCGCCAGCGCTAATCCAACCAGTGCGTGCAAACCGAATTGCGGCGCCAGCGCTCTCAGAATGAAGCAAGCCAATAACAAGCTCACCGTCAGCGCGGCCGCAACCACCGCGTTGCTGCGCGCCATCATCCGGACATATTGCGCAAAACGCTGCCGGTAGCGCCCGGAACCGTACACCGTGTAAGGCTCCAGTATCGCCGCGTTGTGAAGGCCTGACAGAAATGCATAGACCGAATATGACAACGCGAACATTCCGTATTCTTCCTTGCTTTGTGTTCGCGCCAGCATCACATTCGCTAGGAAAATTGCGCCTACGGAAAATCCTTGGTCCGCCACGCTGTAGGCGAGCGGCAATACCCTTGACACGCTCACCTTTGCAACCGGCGCAAATTGCCACGCTGAATTTTCGCTAGTGCTCCCGGCGGTTTTTTCGGGAGCTTCAACGGGAGTTGCCGCAAGCTCGCGAACACTGCGGTCTGTGATGATTGTGGAAGCGTCGTCCATCACGGTTTCAAACGGTTGGAAAATGTTTTCGGAATTGCCGGAATCTCAATCGCACCGGCGCAGGTCGATTCACCGCATACCGCGCGCGCAGTTATTCGCCTGGCCTCAGATTCGTTCCACGTCTGCCGTTCCCACTTCCACCGAAGCCGCTCGCGCGATCAAGTCCATCGACACCACCACCCGGCTGGCATTCTTCTTGCGAATTAGAATTCCTTCCGCTCCCTGCAACGCGCCGCGCACAATTCTTACGCGTCGTCCCGCCGTCAGGTACGGATGCGGCTCTGCTCGAAGTTCGGGAAGCAAAGTGTTTTTCAGGAATTCCATTTCGCGCGACGAGACAGCCGCAGGCTGGCCGTTGAATCCCACAAGTTTCACCACGCTGGGAACTCGCAGCACATTCAACCGGTCGCGCAGAATGATGCGCACGAAAACGTACCCGTCAAACAGCGGAAGCTGCACTCGCTTCTTTCGATCGGCCCAGCGCCGCGTGCTCTCATACAACGGGAGAAAATGTTCAATGCTTCGCTCCAGGAATTGGCTGGCCACGCGCTTTTCGTGATTCGCGCAGGTGTATACCGCATACCAGTGCGAATTCGTGCATTCCGCAAATTCCGGAAGCACTGCGGCGTTCGCTCGTTTGGAAAAAGCCGTTTGATTTGAAGTAGTAATCATTTTCGTTTACGAATCTGGATTTGCAATTCGGCGTTTCGCGAATGCCTGCAGGTACAGCTTCGCCCCGCGAGTTACAGTGAGCTTTGCTTCTAACTCTTATCGTTTCTGGCAAGTACAAATGAAAAGCTCGACCCGCCCAACACACCGCCCAATTTTTCTCAGCTCTTAGCGCTCTTTGCTTTCTGCGCTTCCAGCATTTGCGTTTTTCCTGTTCCGGTGCCATTGCTTGCGCCGTTCGACGAAATCCGAAATATTCCCGCCGTTGTAGTTTCGAAAACCTCGCGCGCCAAAACCTTGCGCGGATCGTGTTGCTCCATCTCCCGCCAGCTCGCCACCATGAAAATCCAAGTCATCCCACCCACCACCGAAAGACACGTGCCCAAAATAGTGATAAGCATTCGCGGCGGATACGACCTTCTTTCCGGCACCTCCGCAGGATCCAGCACTTTCACGCTGGGAGTCTCTTTGGCTTCTTGCACTTTCGCCAATTCGTTTTCCTGCGTCAGCGTTTCGAAAACGGCTTCCTGCACTTTCGTTTGGCGATACAAGTCCGCGTAAGTAACGCCCAACAACGGCAGCTCGCGAATCGACGGATACAAGGACTCACCACCTGTCGCCGATCCCGCCGGCTGAACGCCGCCCTCGCCTGTCTCTGTTCTGCCACGCAAGTCTTTAAGCCGTCGCTCCAGCTCATCCACGCGCGCCCGTGTCGCGCGCACCCTCACATTTTCCGCCGTGTAAATCTGCTTCAAACTTTCCAGCTCTGTTTGTGCCGCGATCAACTGGCCCTCCAGTGTTCCAGCTGCTTCAATCATTGCCTTGCCCTGCGCTTCAATGTTGATAGCGGTGTTCTTGCTGGCAAATTCGCTGAAGTTTTCCTCTGCGCCCTCTAAATCCCGCCGCACTTCCACCAGCCGCTCTTCCAGAAATACTCGCTCGCGGTGTGCCGACGAAGTATTCAACTCCACCACCACGCTGTTCAGTTCCGTCACATAAGCGCGCGTCAATTCCGCGGCCCGTTTCGCGCTGTGATCGCTTACCGAAATTGTGATAACTCCGCTCTTCAAATCTTCTCCAATATGCGTGCTCTCCTGCAGACGCAATCTGGCATCCGCGCGAATCCTCGATCCGTATTCCTTTTCCAGATCGAATTGCGTCACCAAACGGTCTTGCACCGTTCGAGTCATCAATATGGATGTGAATAGCGCGCCCGTGCTTTTCAGCCCCAGCAAATCCCCCGCCACGCTTCCCAACCCTCCCGCTTTCCCCGAGAGTGCCGCCATCATCATCAAACTGCTGGTCGATTGATTGTCCGGCGGCATCAGTCGCGTGGACGATTCGTATCGCACGGGCGCCAAAAATGCTGTCACCACAGAAATTGCAAATCCCGCGCATGCCACCCAAGCCAGCAATTCGCGCCGGGACCAAAATAATCGAACGCGCGCGACATTCGTCGCGTGACCGTTTTTCTGCACGTTTGGCTCCGCATAATTTCCATTGCCCTCGGAAATCTGCGCGAGAAGTTCTTCCAAATTTGCCGGCTCCGCCTTTATCGCCACCATCGCTCCCGCGCGTGCGCCTTCCCGTTCTGCCTCATCGTCGCGAGCCTGGATAAAATCCCAATTCCAAGGAAGTCGTAAAATTGCTACGCACGCCGCTAAACAAAATGGCGTAACGCGAGATGTGTTCGTACTGCACCAGCGTCTTCATATACATTCCCGACTTCAAACTGATCTCGCTGCGGATTCCGTAGTCTTGCCACGCGCCGCCCCCCGGAATGAACGCTTTGTCCACCGTGCTGTGCTTGTAGACGAATTGCACCGTGTCGCGCGGCGATATCCAGTAGCTGGACCACATTTGAATTGCTCGCCCCATTCGCCCCACCGTATTTCCAATTAACTGCCCATCGTTCGTGTACCCTTCGCGATAAATCGAATTCCAATAGTTCAAATTTCCTTGATTGGATTGCTGCCCCGGCGACTCCGTTGACGTTCCCTCGATATGAAAATCCAGCTTCGGCATTCCTGGAATTCTTGTGATGAATATTCCCGGCCGCCACGCGCTGCGCAACGGATTTTCAATCGGAGTCACATCGTCGTCCGCGTACAACTCGCCGTAAAACACGATGTAGTTCCGGACCCGTGGCACGTAGTAAGTCCAGTCCACGCCCGCATGGCTGTCTCCGGGAACCGAATTCAGTTTTTTGTTTACGATTCCGAAAGCGCTGCGCAAGAAATTGCCGTAGGTCAGCGGGTCGCCGCCTTCGCCTCCGATGGTCGTCGTGCGGCTAAACCCCAATTCCAGGCAAGACCACGGCTTGAAACTTATTTTCTGTCCGTAAATAAAAGGACGCGGAACAAACCCGTCCCCGCCCAGCCTTCCGATGAATTGGTCCACGCGCGCCGGCCCCAAGAATCGCAAAAAGCTCGGCAATTCAAACGGCTCGGGATTCACTAGCCGCACCATATCCACCGGCGCCGAATTGTCGCTCCATATTAATGACCCGCCCGGACCAGGACCCCACGACAAACTCTGTCGCCCGGCTACCAGCTGCCAGTTGTTCACATCCAGCGTGATGTAAGCTTCCAGAAAATCAGGCCGGTTGACCGCTTCCACTGCAACCGCTGGCGGTTCGGGAACCAGGTCGCGCTCAGCGATAATTTCGCGCACCGCGTCGGAAGGTGCCGGAGCCGAAGGAGCGTGCTGAAATTCAGCGCGCACATAAAATGCCAGCGGCCCGGCCGCCGCACGCAGCGCTGCCCCTGCTTGTCCGTTTGTTCCGCGCTCAAACGGCCGGCCAAAATCGTAGGAAACCGTCTGGCCGAAGTGATAGCCATCCCTCAGCGCCGGCCCGCTGATGGAAACAACGCGCGCGTAAATCGATTCGATGCCATATGTGAAATTTCTTCCTCCGCTCAGCAAGTTTTCTTCGTACGCAAATTCTCGTTGTAGGCTGGCTATAAAATCTGCTACTCGCTGGCTCGGATTTTGATCTTGTTGCAATCTTTCGGCGGCCTGCTCAGTCAGTCGCGCGCATTCCAAACGCGTCCACGGCTGCATTCCGCTCATGGAAGTCGTCACATAACCAAGCCCCGCCAATTTTTCGAATGCCGCATACACCCAGCTGTCCAGCGGAACGAATGTCGACCCCATGCTCTGGCGCTGCCGGTAGTTTTCATCGTCTTCGCCGGATTCGGGATGCGTCTCCCATGCGCCGCCATCCAAACTCGTATCGTGATGCGCGCGATAAACGTGCTGGCCCACGAACCATCCAATCGCGCTGCCAATCAATACATCGGAAGGGAAATGCTGCTTCGCGCTGATCCGCGACAGGCTTACCGCCGATGCCAATCCGTACGCCAACACAGACGTCAGCGGCCCGGGATATTCATGCGCCACCACGCTCGCAATGGACCATGCAATCGCCGCGTGGTCCGAAGGCATGGAGCTTCCTCTCTGAAAAAAAGTTCCCTGGTAGTTGTGAGTCAACGGTTGCTCTCGCCCGAACGCGTATTCCAATGCGGTAGTGGCCACGTAACTGTCCGCGGCCGCTTCTCCCGCCAAAATCCCCGCTTCGCGCTTGTGTTCGTCATGCGTGAGGTCTCCCCACAAATAAAGTCCGCTCGCCAGTCCGGCCATGGAGTACAAACCGTAGTTCGACAAATCCGTGCTGTACTTCAGTCTCGTAGGAGAATTCGAAAGATGTTTGCTGAACTCCGTATCCGTCGCGAGCAATCCGCCGGTTAAAAGCCCAAGCGGCATCAGCCATTCCGCGTCGCTGAGTTGTAAATGAAGCGGACTACCCCAAATAGCATTTTGGTCCTTCGCAATATTTTCAATCAAACGAAGTCCCAGCGAATTCTCGCTTCGCTCAGGTTTTAGTTCGGCGTCCGTCACCGACGATGATTCACCCTGTTGCACATCCATACTTTCCGCGCCCCTTAGTTTCTGCGCGACCGCGACACTTTGCGCGTTTTCCTGACCTTGTGCGATCTGGCTCGTTCCCAACGCTTGAATCATCAGAAAAAAACTACAGTTCATCACAATCCCGGCTCTCCTTCGATTCATGCAACTTCTCGCTAATACCGTACGGCGATAAATATCGCGCTGGCTACCGACGCCGCGGTTTGCGCTGCCAGGAAAACGTTTTGCCACTGCACGCCGCCGCCCAGCGCTTTTTCCGGCACCACCAGCGTGTCCCCGGGTTGCAGCTCGGCCGACATCGAATCGCCGGACCACATGCTATTGCGCGAGCCGATCACCGAGCCGTCCGCGCGAATCACGAAGATCGCTTTTTTGTTGGCCAGCTGCGTGGGCCCGCCCGACTGTCCCAAATACCACTTCGCGCTTTTGCCGGGCCGGAAAGAAACCGCCGTAGGATTGAAAACTTGTCCGCTCACCATCACAAAACTTGGCCGCTTTGGTATCAACAGCGTGTCGCCCGCCCGCACGTTGATATCGGCCGTCGTGTCTCTCCAGTTGTCGATTTTTGGAGAGATACGGATTGTCACGCGGCCCAGTGGCGGATTGCTGCTCAACTGCTCCAGACTTGTCTGCCACTGTTGCAACGCAATGTCTTTGGCTTGCTTGGCCTTGGGGTCCGTGTCCGGCAAAAGTTGCAACGTGGTCTGCGCATCCTTCACTCGCAGAATCATTTCGTCCTGCGCGCGTGCTTCCAGCTCACGTACCTGCGTACGCTGCAACACCGCGCCATAGGGATATGCGTCCGCCTGAAATCCTCCCGCCCGCTCGATCACGGAACTCAACCGCTCGCCGGGACGGATTCCATAAGTCCCGGGATGCCGCACTTCGCCTTTTACCCGTATAGCTGCGCCCAAATCGTTCCAGCCCGGAAGTTGTCGTATGGTCAGCACGTCGCCGTTGTGCAACGCGACATCCGATTTCGGATCGCCCGCCAGCGCGGCAGAAATAGCAATCGTTTCGTGCTGCCCGGTAAGCTGCCCCGTGAGCTGTGCGCTCGATTGCCCGCTCGATTGATTGGTTCCGGTTGCTTGGTTTTCGGTCGCCGTCTTATTCGCCCCTTGCGCACTTCGGGTCCATTGATAATGGGTCAGGTCGGCCGTCTGCGTTTCCGCACTAGGAGTCAGTCCGCCGCCCACGCGAATCAAATCGCCCACTTGCATATTCGTCGTCAAGGGATAGCGACCCGGCTTGGCCACTTCGCCTTGCACATTCACCGTGGCCGGTTCTACCGCGTCCGGTTTGCGATGAATCAGCAGACGGTCGCGCGGCTGCATCAAAATGTTTTCCGCCGGATCGCCCGCCAGCGCCTGCTCCAGATTCACGCTGAATATTTTGAATTTGCCGTCCGGCAAGTAACGAAAAACCTGCGCATCCTCGATCTGCGCATCGGGAGCGAGTCCTCCCGCCAGATGTACCGCATCGATCAAACGTACTTGCCCGGAAGTTCGGTAAGTCCCCGGCTGGCGTACGTCTCCCCACACCGAAACCGCCGGCGGATTTTCGAAATCAAATCTGCTGAACACTCGAATGGTGTCCATCGCGTGCAGTAGCGGCGCTTGCGCGGGATTGGAAATGGCCTCGGACAGATCGAAACTCTCCACGCTCGGATGGAAATCCGGCGCATTCAACCGAATAATTTCCGCATACTGATTCGCCGGCTCCGGCAATAAATCTTTGTACGACGCAATCACGTCTGTCACGCGCATATCTTGGTGAAAGGAATAGCGCCCCGGACGAATCACATGCCCTTGCAGATAGACCGCATCCTGGTTGTACGGCGCAATCGGATACACGCGAATGCGATCGCCGTCGTGGATTTCGAATGCCGCAAGCTGCCGTGTAACTTCCGACGCTTTATCTGCTTCCGGTATATCCAGGCTCAACATGGTCTGCTTTTGATGTTCGAGAATTCGCTGCACTTCGATGTGGCTCAGCGCCGCCGCGGGCAAAAGTCCTCCCGCCAGTTCCAGCACGCTTGCCAGATTTTTTTCGTCGCGCAATTCGTAGATCGCCGGACGCCGTACCATTCCTTCCACCGTCACTTGCGGCCCGATCGGAGGAACTAAAACCGTGTCCCCGTTTTCAAGCCGTTGTATATCCGTCCTGACCCCATGCAGCAGCAGGTCGTAAACATCCACCACCTGCACCAGTTGATCGCCGCGGTAATGTTTTAGAATTCGTAGCGAACCTTGCGGGGTTGGCCCGCCCGCGGCGAACAACGCATTCAGAGGTGTGGACAGCGAACTCACGTCGTAAGCTCCCGGATTTCCCACATCGCCCACGTCGTAAATGCGAATCGTTCGCAAACGTCCCAACGAAACATCCGCTGAAACATCTCGGAACTGCGTGCGCAATGTTTGCTGCAGGTCTGTCTGAACTGCCGCCAGGCTCTTTCCGCTTACCAGAACCGGTCCGACCTCCGGAAGATTCACGCGCCCTTCCGGATCCACCGTGCGGTAGAGCCTTTGCGAAACGCCTCCCCACAAATTGATCGACAAACTATCTCCAGGCCCCACTACGTAGTCCGGCCCCACCGGCAGGTCCATCGGAATCAGTTTTTTGTCGCGTGTTCCGTGGATGAAAACCTCCATTCCAAAACGTTGAGGCTTCTCAGGCAGCGGAATCGCCTGGATGTACATGTCGTACAGCGACGGAATGTCTCTATAAGGATTGGGCGTGCGAACCAAGTCCGCCGGTTGCGCCGCCACAATTGGAATCTCCGGAGGCTCCATCGCAGGATTTGCTTCCAGCACAATTCCGTTCAGGCCGTCACTTCGAGGCGGCGGCGTGTTCGAGATTGCTCCACCCAGCGAATTGCGATTCTCCGCGTCTGCCTCAAATAGCCATGCGCTGGATTGGTTTCTGCCGCTCGCGGTTGTCTCGCCCACGGTTAATTCGCGCGGCGTTCCGTCCATGCCAAAGCTGTCGGAAGATTGTTTCGATCGCGGTGCATCAGCCAGCGGAAAAGGGATGTCTGGAGATCCCTCGCTGTCTCTCTCGTCGTCCGCCTGCATCGTTTGCGGATAGCCGAAGGAGTTTCGTGCCGGCGGATTCAGCGGATTGTATTGATCGTACGGAGGTAAAGCCTGATTCTTGCGTGAGCCGGACGGTTGCGCATCGTCCGAGGGCGTTGTCTCCGCTTTTTCGCAATTCGCATCCGTTGGCGGATTGCACGATTTCGCGTTTTGCAGATTTCGCTCGCGGCGCTTTCGCGCATCCGCTAATTCCTCTTCCTGATTTTGTGCCTGCCATTTCGTGCGTTCTTGGACCAGTAGCTCATGCTCTCTCGCCACTTCCGAATCAGGATTTAACTTAGGCAGCAAATATCCATATCGCTGCACCAGTGCCGTGGCCACCGACCGGAACTGCGCGTCTTCTTCCAAGCGCTCGAAAATCGCGTCGTTCGTCAGATCCGACTCGCTTACAATCTGCCCGTGTTCGGTAGCATCCTTGGCCACCCAGAATTTCAGCGCCACCATCAGCCCCGCATCTTTGAACAAAATCGCTTTGATTTCCCCGGCAGATGCTGCGACCAGCTTTAGGTTTTCCCGCCCCAACTCCGAGCTAGGCATCGGATTAGGCCGCTGGTTTTGCGCCGAAACCGCAAAACAGAGGCTTAGCAACGCCACCAACAACGCAACAATTCCCCGCGCTAATGCGCCACCTGATGCTCGCAAGATAGAGCCGCGATTCATTCGCCCCCTCGCACCGACACTCTTCGCTCCACCTCGCCGCTCAATTTGTCTTGCAACATCTGCGCGTCGGCTTCCACCATAATCTTCACCAGATCGCCAAATCTAACGCGCGGCGTCCAGCCGAATTTTTGCCGCGCCTTCGACGCATCTCCCACCAAACGGTCGATCTCAGTAGCCCGGTAATAATCCGGATCGATTTCCACGTATTCATGCCAGTCCAGCCCCGCTTGTTCGAAGGCTAGCTCCAGAAACTCGCGCACCGTGTGGGTTTCCCCGGTAGCCAAAACGTAATCGTCGGAGGTGGGCTGCTGCAGCATCTGCCACATTCCTTCCACATATTCCGGCGCATAGCCCCAGTCGCGTTCCGCCTTCAGATTTCCCAAATACAATTTTTCCTGCATCCCGCCTGCTATGCGCGCCACTGCTCGCGTTATTTTTCGCGTAACGAAATTTTCCCCGCGCCGCGGCGACTCATGATTGAACAGAATTCCGTTCACCGCGTAGAGCCCGTAACCCTCCCGTGCGTTCACCGTCATCCAGTAGCTGTAAAGCTTTGCGCAACCGTACGGGCTGCGCGGATGAAATGGCGTGTTCTCGTTCTGCGAACTTCCGCTCGTCTGTCCAAACATTTCGCTGCTGGCTGCGTTATAAAACCGCGCCGGAATTCCCGTCTGATGGATCGCGTCCAACAGCCGCGTGGTTCCCAGCGCCGTGATGTCCCCGGTGTATTCCGGAATATCGAAGCTCACGCGCACGTGGCTCTGCGCCCCCAAGTGATAAATTTCGTCCGGCGCCAGCCGGTACAGCAGTTTCGACAAGCTCGTCGCATCTGAAAGATCCGCGAAATGGAGATAGAATTGCGCGTCTTGCTCGTGCCAGTCCGTCAGCAGGGGATCAACTCGACTCGTGTTAAAGCTGCTCGACCGCCGTTTGATCCCGTGAACTTCGTATCCTTTAGAAAGCAGCAACTCCGCGAGATAAGACCCGTCCTGCCCGGTCACTCCCGTTATCAGCGCGCGTTTAATCCGGCTGTTGCTTCCCTGAGTCATAGTGTTCGTCGGTGAAACACGTCCAGCGGCGCAGCCATATCGCCGGCGTTAATCTCCTGTCCTTTTGTTCCTATTGTCCGATTCGTACTCCTTGCCCAACGCTCTTCAGTACCCGCAGCCGGCACTTCCAAAATTCTCAACTTACGAATTTCCTGATTTGAACGCGCTTCTTCGCAGCCGACGTTCCTCAGCCAACCACTTGCTATTCCAACTTCCCAGAACGGAACAGTTTTGCCCCGTTTCACGCCTCTGTTTGCAAGCGCTTGGCCAATGTCGTTTTCAGTCGTTAAGTTATTCGCAGCGCTTTCCTCCTACTTCGTTGTTATCCGTTCTTCCCTGCGCTATTCTCGTTTTCAATGGTTGACATTCATACCCACATACTTTTTGGCCTTGATGACGGTGCTGAATCGCTCGAAATGTCCGTAGCGATGGCTGAAATGGCAATTGAAGACGGCATAACTCATATCGTCGGCACACCGCACGCCCATCCCAATCACGACTTCATTCCCGAATTGGCAAAAGCGCGCCGCGATGAACTTCAATCTCGCTTCGAAGGTCGCCTCACCTTCGCCACCGGCTGCGACTTCCACCTTAGCTTCGAGAATTTGCAGAACATACGCCTCTACCCCGAGCGCTACACCCTGAACCAGAAAAACTACCTGCTCGTGGAATTCGCAGACTTCTCCATCCCGCCTTCCATGGACCAGGCGCTGCACGACTTGCAGCTCGCCGGCCTCCAGCCGATCATCACTCATCCCGAACGAAACCCGCTGATTCGCGTGAAAGCCGATCGCTTATTCCGCTGGATAAGGCAGGGTTGCTACGTGCAGGTGACCGCGCAGTCGCTGCTGGGGAAATTTGGCAGGTCGGCGAAAGAGTCTGCCGAGGAATGGCTCGATGCCGGCGCAGTCCACTTTCTGGCCAGTGACGCGCACAACGTCACGACGCGTCCTCCCCTCCTAAGCGAGGCTTTTACCTATTTGCGGAAGGCGCACGGCGAAGAAGTTGCGGGGGCCCTACTGGTAGAAAATCCGCTGGCAGCTTTCGAGGGCCGCCCGCTCCCATTCGTGCCGCAACTGGCCGAAGACGCCGGTCTAAGTCCCGGTGCCACCCCCGTCCGCAAGAAAAAACGCTTCTGGATATTCTGACTCGTGGCTGATTTCTTTTTTTTGCGCCTTTTGTACAGAACGCTCCCCATGAATTAGTTCTACAGCCACCGGCGATTAGTCACCCGGCTCTCCGATGATATACTCGGCGGTTTACAACCATGACGAAAACTAAGGCAGCTTGCGCCCATGAAAATTGAAGTCTTCGACGAACGCCTTCGCGACTCCATCCTGGTCGTTGACGGCGCCATGGGCTCGCTGCTTTACGAATCCATCGGCCCGCAGCGCTGCGTGGACGAGCTGAACACCCTCGTGCCGGAAGCCGTCTTCCACGTCCACCAGCGCTACCTCGAAGCCGGCGCACAAATCATCGAGACCAATACTTTCGGCGCCAACCGCCACAAGCTCGGGCTCTTCGGCATGGCCGAGCGCGTTGCGGAATTGAATCATCGCGGAGTAAAAATCGCTCGTGAAGCGCGCGAAGCCGCCAAACAAGAAGTCTTGATCGCCGGGTCCATCGGCCCGCTCGGAATTGTCCAGCACGTTCGCGAACTTCCCGAAAAAGAAATCTTCGCCATCTTCAAAGAGCAAGCCGGAGCCCTGGAAGAACGCGGCGTGGACCTCTTCATGTTGGAAACTTTCAGCGACGTGGAAGAACTGCTCGCCGCCATTGACGCGATCCGCTCCTTCTCGCGCCTGCCCATCGTCGCGCAGATGACCTATTCTGATGAAGGCACCACCTTCGGTGGCACTCGCCCGCAAGATTCCTGGGAAAAGCTAAAAGAAAAAAATATTCAGGCCATCGGCGCGAACTGCACCATCGGCCCGCAGCTTTTGCTTCCGGTGTTACGCGAACTCGCTTCGTGCGCTGCGTTGCCGCTTTGCGTAATGCCCAACGCCGGTTTTCCCAAGCGCGTTGGCGACCGCATCGTTTATCCGCGCTCCTCGCCGGAATATTTCGCTCTCTTTGCCCAGGAAGCGGCTGAGTTGGGCGCGCGCCTGATCGGCGGCTGCTGCGGCACCACGCCGGAACACATTCACGCCATCGCCGAAGCGGTAAAGAAAATTCATCTCGATAAAGCGAGTGGCGCAAAGCCAGCGCGCGCGCCTTCCATCAAAGTGTTCGAGCCCGCCGAAAGATTTCGCCGAGTCGCAACGCGCGAACCGGATAGCAAGCTCTGGAAAAAAATCCAGGCTGAAAAGTTTGTCGTCTCCGTCGAGATTGACCCGCCCAAGGGCGTCACCGTCGAACGCATCGTGGAACAAGCTGGCCGCGTGATGGCCTCCGGCCAGGTGGATTCAATCGACATCAACAGCGGAACGCTCGCGCGCGTCGGCATGGATGCCATGGTTCTCGCCGGCGCGCTCGAAGCCCACGGCTTCGAAACCATCCCGCACCTCACCACCCGCGACTCCAACATCATCGGTCTGCAGGCGATGTTGCTCGGCGCTTGGGCCGTGGGAGGCGTGCGCAACGTCCTCGCCATCACCGGAGACCCGCCGTCGCTCGGCGATCACCCCGAAACCAGCGGCGTCTATGAAGTGGACTCCATCGGCCTGGTAAAAGTTCTCGCGCGGCTCAATCAGGGGACCGACTGGGCCGGAAAAAGTTTGGGCGGCGCAACAAATTACACCATCGGCGTGGCAGTAAACCCTGTCGCGGAAGATATTGACGGAGAGTTGCGTCGCTTCCAGGAAAAAATCGAAGCTGGCGCGCACTTCGCCATGACTCAGCCGATCTTCGATCCCCAACATTGGAGCACTTTTCTAAAACGCCTTGGTGGCAAATCGCCCGTGCCGGTAATCGTGGGATTATGGCCGCTGACCAGTTACAAGCAAGCTTTGCGCCTCAACAACGAAGTCCCCGGAATCGTGATCCCCGAGCCCACCCTGCGCGAAATGGAAAAAGCCGGAGACGCCGCCCGCGAGCGCGGCTTCGTCCTGGCTCGCAGAATGCTCGACTGGGCCCGCAGCGCAAGAACCGAAGGCATCGCCGGCGCGTACCTGATCCCCCCGTTCAAGCGCTATGAAGAAATCCTGGAAATCTTCTGATGCTCACTAATCTTGGAGCGAGCCGTCAGTTCATCTCAAATGGTGCAACCTAAATAGATAGTCTGACAATCACTAAACCTGACAATCACTAAACAAGGGCGTGCAAGGAGCTATCCAATGCATTTGTACCGCAGATCATTTTGTACCGCAGCGATCTTCACCATCTTGTTGACCGTGCCTGCCTGGCCGCAGAGCCAGAAGGCCCCGATTCAAATCACCGCCGATCTATCAGACGTGCCGCGCAAGCTTTTTCACGCGGAGATAGATCTGCCGGTGACTGTCGGCCCGCTCACACTCATTAGTCCCAAATGGATTCCCGGCGATCACCGGCCAACCGGTCCCGTCGATGACATCACCGGAGTGGTGTTCACTGCCAACGGCCAAACGCTGCCGTGGCGCCGAGACGACGTGGATCTCTACGAGTTTCATGTGGTCATTCCCGAAGGAGTGACGACGCTGCACGCGCACCTGGATGCCATCGTTCTGACAAATGTTTCGCAGAAGCTGGCGTACCTGGAATGGGACAAGATCATGTTTTATCCGGCCAACACGCCGGTCCGCGATATTCCCATACAGCCTTCAGTGATTGTCCCGGCCGGATGGGGCATCGGCACCGCGCTTACTCCTATTGGTGACGGCGCATATCCTGTGCCAGCTTCCGGCAGCACCACGCATTTTGCGGTCACCAACGTCGAGCAGCTCGAAGATTCTCCAATCCTCACGGGCCAATACTTTCACGAATTTGCTCTGGCTCCGGAAATCTCGCCGAAGCACTACATCGACGTAGCCTCGGACCTTGCCGAAGATTCCAATCTTCGTCCAGAGGCTCTGGCTGAGCTTGCGAATCTGGTTCGCGAAGCGAATGCGGTGTACCGTTCGCACCATTACAACCAATATCATTTCCTGCTGAGTCTATCCGACACTGCCGGCGGCCTAGGCCTCGAGCATGGCCAGTCCTCGGAAAACGGCATCGGCGAGAAATCCTTCTCGGATGAAGACCACCAGCTGCACGACGCCGATCTACTCGCGCACGAATTTACCCACTCATGGAATGGCAAGTACCGCCGGCCGATTGGGCTGTACCAAACTGACTTCGCCACGGCACAACAAGGCGCGCTGCTTTGGGTTTATGAAGGCATGACGCAATACCTGGGCAACGTGCTTGCCGCGCGCTCCGGACTCAGGTCTCAGGCGCAGTACCGCGACGTTTTGGCGTTGTCCGCTGCGAATCTTGACTACACGCCCGGCCGTGAATGGCGCTCGACCGAAGATACGGCGGTTGCAGCCAGCATTCTCCGCGATGGCAATCCGGCGTGGGCCAACTGGAAGCGTGGACAGGATTATTACGATGAGGGCGAACTCCTCTGGCTCGATGCCGACACTTTGATTCGCAAAATGACCAACAATCAGAAATCGCTCGATGATTTCCAGAGGATTTTTCTGGGCAAAGGCGGAAATACCGGACCGCTTATCGTTACATATACTTTTGACGAACTGGTTCGCGACCTGAATGAAGTGGCGCCTTATGACTGGGCGACTTTTCTTCATAACCGAGTGGATAAAATCAACCCGCACGCCGATCTTGCGGGCATCGAGCAGGGCGGCTACAAACTGGTCTACGCAGACAAGCCGAATGCTTCTGAGCTGGTTATATCTGCGAATGCCGCGCCAGACGCTGCCGTTCTGAACGCTTGGTACTCTATTGGCCTGCGGGTCGCAGCCGACAATACGATTAAAGATGTTCGCTGGAATGGTCCGGCAGATAAGGCAAAGATCGTTCCAGGTTCGAAGATTATCGCGGTCAATGGGCAGGTCTTTGCTCCCGATGTCCTACGAGCCGCGATTCGCGACGCGAAAGGCAAGTCTGAGCCGATCCGGCTGATCGTTCAATTGGACAATTTTGTTTCGAGTGCCGACATCGATTACCACGATGGCGAGCGCTATCCCGTCCTCCAGCGCGTCGAAGGAACCCCCGCGTATCTGGACGACATCACTAAACCGCTCGTGACGCCTCAACCAGCACAACCTAAATCCACTGCCGAAAATCGCTAAACGAGGACGCGAGTGCGATGCTCCGACGTAAGGTGAATCTCCACCTTCTGCAAATCCGGCAAAGGATGGGGCAGTCATCGCGCGTTACCATCCCTCTGAGATTCAGACGCGTGCCGATCTCGCGAAGAGCCAAGGGACGCACCATGCGAAAGTCGAAAGGCAACATGGGCTTTGACTACGAATAGTTTGGGCGCGAGAAACGGATAGACGATTGCGTTGATCTCTTTGCAGAATTTGTTTTTTCTAGACTGCAAGACGAATTCCGGAGGGGAAAGTGCCCGTAGCGAGCGAGGAGCAATCATGGTTGATGGACCTTCGATGGCTCAACCTAGGATCGGCAATCAATGAGTTTCGCAAGACAATTCGTCATTTACCCGTTGTCCGCCCGATCGAGCGACAGGAAGTTCAAGACGAGCTAAAACGCTATGATTTTCAGCATCGAATTCCTCTGGGTGCGCTGACCGACGATGTGGTGCGATTGTTACGCACCTATTCGTTGCACGTGACGCATCCCCGATATTTCGGATTATTCAATCCGGGAGTCAGGGAAGCAGGCATTGTGGCGGAAACGCTGGCTGCCGCGTTCAATCCACAATTGGCGGCTTGGTCGCATAGCCCGATCGCGAATGAGATGGAGCAACACGTTCTCCAGAAGTTCGCCGCGCTGCTGGGATTTCCGCCGGAGACAACGGCGGCGAATTTCACCACGGGTGGCGCCGAGGCGAATCTGTCGGCGGTGATCGTGGCTCTTGCGCATCGTTTTCCGAGATGGAGCGAAGAGGGAATCTCGAGGATCGATGCAAAGCCGCTTCTATATATTTCGGCGGATGGACATGACTCTTTCTTAAAAGCTGCGCGGGCCTGTGGGCTAGGAACTTCCGCGGTACGACGGCTGCCAGCCAGAGCTCCCAGCTTTTCGATGCAGGCAAGCGAGCTCGACTCCGCGTTGGAGAACGACGAACGCAACGGCGGACTTCCTTTTATGGTGATAGGAACGGCGGGGACGACGAGTACCGGAGCCGTGGACCCTCTGCAGCAGCTGGCTGCCATTGCTAAGAAATATGGCGCGTGGTTTCACGTCGATGCCGCTTGGGGCGGGGCCGCGACCATTTCCCCTAAACTCCGAAATCAGATTGCCGGCATTGAATCAGCGGACTCGGTGACGTGGGATGCGCATAAGTGGCTATCGGTCCCTTTCTCGGCAGGAATGTTTTTTTGCAAGCACGCCAGCGCCGTGCGCTCCGCCTTTTCGATCCACGCTTCATACATGCCTCCGCATGCAGCCGAAACAATCGATCCATACGCTTCCACGATTCAGTGGACCCGAAGGGCGATAGGCCTGAAGGTGTTCATGTCTTTGGCGGAGTTGGGGTTTGATGGCTATGGCCGTTTGATCGAACAACAGGCCGTCATGGGGGATCTGTTGCGCAAGCGGCTAGGAGATGAGGGATTCGAGGTTGCAAATAACACTGCTTTGCCGCTGGTTTGTTTCACGCATCCTGCCATTCGCGAAGGCAAGCTGAGCACCGGTGATGTGTTGCGAGAAATATATTCCAGAGGGCGAGTCTGGATTTCCGACGTGACTCCAAATGGAGGCGAGCGAGTTTTGCGGGCATGCATCACGCACTATGAGACGGATGAAGATGACATTGAATGCCTGATCAAGGAACTGGCCCGGTGCGTAATGAAGACGTAGCGTCCCCGCGAAGTATCGCGGGTATTCGTGGGAGTCTTCCCGCGCCCGCGAACGAGCAAAAAAACGCTTGCTACTGAAACAAGGCGGTTCGCGTCTAAGGCCGACAATGGCAACGCGTGGCTGCATCCGTACGGCTACACATTCCATTGAGCGGGAGAATCCCATGAAGAGAATTATTTTCTTGCTATTTCTGTTGGCGCTGCCGGCGATGGCGCAGAGTGGGCCAAGTATTTCGGTGATGGATTTCGTGAAGGTGAAGAACGGAAAAACAGCGGAAGCCGCGTTCTTCTATGAGAACAACTGGAAGGTTTACCGCGAGATCGCTTTGAAGAAGGGTTTTATTCGTTCGTACCGCTTGCTGAAGACGGAACCGGAAAGCGGGTCCGACTTCGATCTAATCCTGGTTACCGAGTATGCGGATGCGGAGCAGTTGAAGTTGAGCGAAGAACGCTTCAACGCGATTATCAAAGAGATAAATCCAGGTGCACCGAAGCTGTTGAACGGCGTGGCGCCGGCGGATTTTCGCCAAATTCTTTTCAGCAAAAAGGCGGAGACGGTTGTGGAGTCTGGCGCGCGGTAGGTGAAGGTTTTGATGCAGCATTCGGCGATCGCTGAATGCGAGAGAGCGGAAGAGATGACAACGTAAAACAGAAAGCGAAAACCCACCCTTTGCGGAGCGAGCGAATGATAGGGACCCGCAAGGTCAAAGGCGCGAGGCAAAAGCAACTGCAAGCGACAGACGCCCGCCTGAAGGCGGCCGCTACAAAGTCAGAGGCGAAATCAACAGGATGTGACCCGGACTTAACGCGGCGGGGTGGCGCTGGCGTGGGTGGGTGGCGGCGAAGACGTCTGCTGTAGAGGCGCGGGGAGTTTTGACGCGGTGGGTTTGGACGATGCGGATGGCTTTTGTGCGTTAGGGGGAAGAGGCGAGAGCGCGGGCAATGCGCTGGGAGAGGTGGATGTGATTGGTTGGGTGGGCTTGGAGGGTTTGGGCGGCGGAGCGGCGCCGCGAGTTTCGGTCAGGCCTTGCTCGGCGGCATCGGCGGGAGGCGCGGTGTCGGCGACGTCCACTTGAACTTGTTTGCCGGTAGCTAGCTTTTCCAGCGGCACGACATTTGGAAATTCTTCTACGGGCGTTCCTTGCACGGCTTGTTGCATGAACTCCAGCCATATCGGGAGCGCGGCGCGTGCGCCGGTTTCTTTTTTGCCGAGCGAGATGCGCTTGTCGTCGTTACCGACCCAGACGCCGGCGGTGAGTTGCGGAGTGAAGCCGATGTACCAGGCGTCGGTGAAATCGTTGGTGGTGCCGGTTTTTCCGGCGGAGGGCCGGCCCAATTCTTTGGCGCGCACGCCGGTACCGAACTGCACGACTTCTTCGAGCATGGCGACCATGGTGCGGGCAACATCGGGCGGAACTACGTCAGTAACTTTGGGGCGCGGCTCTTCGAGGACAGCACCATCGTAAGAAGTGACGCGGCGAATGTAATGCGGTTCGATGTGAATGCCGTCGTCGGGGAAAACTGTGAAGGCAGAAACGTGTTCCATGAGCGTGAGGTCGGCAGCGCCGAGCGCCAGCGGAAGATAAGGCGGCAGCGGGCTGGTGATTCCGAATTTGCGGGCGAGCGCGATTACGTTTTGCACGCCGACGTGGTCGAGCAGGCGAACGGCAGGAACGTTGCGCGAATCGGCAAGAGCGCGGCGATAGGTGATGCGGCCTTCGAATTTGTTGTCGTAATTGTGCGGCGAATAATTTTGGCCGCCGCTGCGAAAGGTGACGGGCTCATCAACAACGGTGTCAAAAGGCGAGATGCCCTGTTCGAGCGCGTCGGCATATACGTAAACCTTGAACGAGCTGCCAGTCTGGCGCAAGGCCTGCGTGGCGCGATTGAATTTGGATTCATCGAAACTGTAGCCCCCGACCATGGCTTTGATTTCGCCGGTGGGATTGTCGATGGCGAGCAAAGCGCCTTGGGCCGCGGGTTGTTGTTCGAGTTGGACGCGCACGGTGTAACCGGAAACCTCCTTGACGGAAACGCAGACCAGATCCCCAGGCTTCAGGAGTTGCGCGGGGGACTTGCGGCCGGTCCAGGAAAAATCCGCAGGCGTGAGCATGGCGTGATATTGGCCGAGCTTGATGGAAGCGAAAGTAGGCTGGACGTTGGTGACCAAGCCGGTAACGTAATCGCCTTTCTGCAGCGGCCCGCGCCAATCTTCATTTTGATATTTGTCGAGCGAGCCAAGCTTATTCTGCAAAATATTCGGCAAGTTGCCGCGCCAACCGTGGCGCCGATCGTAGGAATGTAGACCTTCGCGTACAGCTTGATCGGCGGCTTTCTGCATGGCGGCGTTTAGCGAAGTGTAAACGCGCAAGCCTTGTTCGTGGACGGCGGCGGTGCCGTAAGTGTGCTCGAGATATTCGCGAACGTCTTCTACGAAGTAGGGGGCGAGGTCGTTGCGCCCGGTGAAAATGTGCAGCCCTAGCGGCTCTTTCGACGCGGCAGCGGCTTGCGCGGCGGTGATTTTGCGGTCGTGAGCCATCAGAGAAAGAACGAGATTGCGTCGCGCGAGGGCGCGCTCGGGATGGCTCACCGGAGAATAGATCGGGCCACGGATGATGGCTGCCAGCGTGGCAGCTTCGGAAAGAGTTAACTGTCCAACCGGGCGGTTGAAATAATATTCGGAGGCGGCTTCGAAACCATAATTGCCGGCACCGAGATAAATCTGATTGCAGTACATGGTGAAGATTTGATCTTTGGTGTAGTGGCGCTCGATCTGAATGGCGAGGATGGTTTCCTGAATTTTCCGGCGCAGGCTGCGGTCGGAGCGGTTGAGAAAGAGGCCGCCGCCGAGTTGCATGGTCAGCGTGCTGGCGCCTTCGGCCATGCGATGGCTGGTAATGTCACGATAGGCGGCTTCCAGGACGCGCGGAATGTCCACGCCCCAATGCTCGTCAAAATGCTGATCTTCGGTGCTGAGGATGGCGTCTTTCAGAAGTTTTGGAATTTGCGAATAAGTGAGCAGGATGCGGCGCTGCAGAGCGAAGGTGCCGATGGATTGGCCGTCGTCGGCATAAAGTTCGGTGACGACGTTCGGACGATAATCTTCCAGCGCGTGAATTTCGGGCAAGTCGCTGGTGTAAACAAAAAGCAGCCCGATCGCAGCGCCCAACGCGATGGAGCACAGCAAAAGGAATGTGAAGGCCAGGCGGCCGAAGAGCGTGTCGCCGGTGATCTTCATGGTTGCGCGATAGAACCTTTCCATGTTTCTCCATTCTAGCGCATCCGCGCGAAGGCTGCGGCGGGCGGAGTTGGCGAAATGTTCTCAATTTGATGCGGGCCGGGCGGCGTTCAAAAATATTTGGAATATTTGGTATTCGATGAATTCAGCGCGGGAGTCTTAGGGTAGTATTGCGGCGTGGACGCAAACCCAATTCTTTTTCGAGATTTGACGTACATATTCCTGGCCGCTGTGGCGGGAGGTTTGCTCGCCTGGCGGCTGAAACTGCCCTTGATCCTCGGTTTTGTGGTGGGCGGGATCATCATCAGTCCCTTCACGCCCGGGCCGCATCTTTCCGACCTGCATACCTTCGAAGTATTCGCAGAAGTTGGCGTGGTGCTCCTGATGTTTTCGATTGGCGTGGAATTTTCGATTCCGGACCTGATGCGCGTGAAATGGATTGCGCTGGGGGGCGGAACGCTGGGTATTTTGCTTTCCATTGGCTTGGCGCTAGGAACGGCGAAGCTGATGGGATGGAGCATCATTCAGGGTTTCGTGGTGGGCGCCACGATATCGGTGGCCAGCACCATGGTGCTGGCGCGAATGCTGGCCGATCATCACGCCATGGGAAAAACGTATGGGCAAGTGATGATTGGAATCACGCTGGTGGAAGACATGGCTGTGGTTTTCATGACCGTGATCATTCCGATTTTCAGCGGGCCTGGCGAAGGGCGTTTCGCGCGGGCTGCCTGGACGCTGGGTAAAGCTGTCCTGCTGCTGATTCCGTTGATATTCCTAGCTCTGACGGTGGTGCCCAGGATTCTTCGCGCGGCGGCGCGCACGAAGGATCAAGAACTTTTCCTGCTGTTTGCGATTGCGATCTGCCTGGTTTCCGCTGGAATTGCGCAGGCTCTAGGATTCTCAGTCGCGCTGGGAGCATTCCTGGCCGGACTTTCCATCAGCGGAGCCAAAGATCTGCACGAAGCGCACACGGTTCTAATTCCACTAAGGGACGCGTTTGTCGCGCTATTTTTTGTATCGCTCGGCACGCTGGTGGTGCCGCAGGTAATCGTCCATCACTTGCAATTATTGGGTGTGATGCTTTGTCTGATCGTGTTCGGGAAATTCATTATATGGACGGGAGTGATGCGGTTGTTTCGCTACTCCATTTGGACATCCATAGCGGTGGCGGCCGGGCTGACGCAAATCGGCGAGTTGTCGTTTATTCTGGTGGAAGTGGCCAGGAAATCAGGATTGGTGGGCGACGAAGTATTTACCGCAACTCTGGCGGCATCGCTGATTTCGATATTTTTGAACGTGTTTATTGTGCGCGCGGTTATGAAATGGGTGGAACCAAAGCTACCAGCGGAAAAGTTGGCGACTGCATAGTTCTTGGGTGAGTTCAACGGAAGTACCCGCGCTCGACTCCTGGCGACTCCTAAAGCAATTCTTCCGCTTCGCCTACCGTGTCGTAGGATTTAATAAGCTGAGAGACCTTGGTCATTTCTATCAGGGCCTTTACTTGCGTGTTCATCCCCACCACGGCCATTCGTTGAGGTTTTTTCTGCGCGGCCACATAGGCGCCGACCAAGGCTCCCAGTCCAGCCGAGTCAATGAAGGGGACGCCGCTGAAATCAAGAATGACCACTGGGGAATTTTCCGCACGCACCGCGGTTTGAAACCCGAAGATGGTCTGAATATTCAGGGACCCTTTCAGGCGGACAATCTTCTGGCCTTCGCGGTTGCCGGGCGACACGATGATTTGCAGATTTTCATTTGGCATGGCGTGTCATCTTAGCGAAACAGGCGGCGCGGATTGTTAACGTTGTGTTACAAACTGCTTTGCGCTCGAAGATAGCTTCCAAACTTGCTTAAGGAAGCCTTAACTTCCGTCTCTGTCGACATTTCGGGCATTTGCCTCGGGACGTTGGGAAAGCTATTGGTACGAATGTTACGGATCGAAACGCGCCCGCAAAGCTGGCGGGACGATTGGGCATAGGTCATTTTGGCGGCCGAACACGCGGTAGCGGACTCGTGCGACAAAATCATACACAACGTCGCGCAAAGTCCGAGGGATTAGACCCAAGATATTGGCCAAGAGTCGCCAAGCGCCGCCCAAGCGCTGCATAACGTAGAGCGAGGCATTCGAACGCATTAGCAGCGTTCCATCGCGTGTGAGGACCACGAAGGAGTCCGGCAGGTTGGCGCGCTGCTCTGGCGCTAGGAGAGACTTTATTGTTTCGCCTTGCAGCGGCGCGAACCGGAAGGCAGTTCCTGAGCGGTCATGTTTCAGAGTGAATTTTACGGCGCGATGGCACAGGCCGCAGTGGCCATCGTAGAAAATATATTCCGTTTCCGGCGCGACTGAGAGCACAGAAAAGGATAGCACGCCGCCAGGAAACGTATATGTTATCGATGCAGCAAAGAAATAATTTTGTGTTGGGCGGGGATGGGTGTAATTTTCGCGCGGGAGAACATTGGCCATGTGCTTTTCTGCGGTGGCGAATTTTGTCGGCAGCGGGGCCTTGGGCGCGATTGGCGTGGTCACCTTGACGAAGGTGAAGCACCGGCGCGAATTGCTTTTTGCGGCGCTGCCCACGCTGTTTGCGATTCATCAATTCATCGAGGGGTTCGTCTGGCTGGGACTGGACGGGAAACTTTCGCCGCAGGTGACGCACGATATGGGGGCGGCGTTCATGTTATATGCGCAGGGACTGCTTCCTTTTCTGCTGCCGCTGAGCGTCCTGTTATTTGAGCCTGACGGCGCGGGGCGCAGGCGCATGTTGCCGTTTTTGGTGATCGGCACGGGAACGACGCTTTATATATTGTGGGCGCTGACGGCGTTTCCCACGCAGGTGTATGAGAAGGGCAACAGCATCGTGTACATCAATCAGGCGACGAACAATACGGCGGTTGCGGTGCTGTACGTGATTGCCACCTGCGGCTCGCTGTTTTTCTCGAAGGTCAGGGCCATGGTGCTCTTTGGTTTCGCCAACCTCGCGATTCTGCTGGTGGTGATGGCGTTCAAGCGCTACGCGTTTACTTCGTTGTGGTGCGCGTACGCCGCGATTGCAAGCGTGATCATCCTGGCTTATTTCTGGAAAAGCAGCAAACTGCGGCCGCTTATTTATGTGAAGCCGTTGTGGGCGCGAGCTTAGAAATCTACGGACGACGATGGGGACAACCGGAACGATAATTTGAATTTCACGTTCAGCTCGCCGGCGATTTAGCGATTACCTGCGGTCTTTCTTGGTTTTCCCCGCATTTTTCGTGAGATGCCACGCGTCGCACCAGGAGCAGAGATAGGCACGCAAGTCCTTTGGTGCGTTGGCGGATGCGATTTGATGTGCGGCCGTGGCCAGAGCTTCGCCTTCGGTTGCGTACATGCGCTTGCCGCTGACGGGACATTTTGATTCGCTGTCCAACACGATTTTTTCCGGCTGCTTCCTTGCCGCGATGCGGCGATTCAACTTTACAACCTTCCGTTCTGTGCGAGGAACGACATTTCTGTTATCGCAAGCAAATCACGGAAACGTGTAGTCAAGGTGTCAGATGCGTTGCGAATCGGGGCTAGTTCGCGGCACTTTCTGTATGACTTCCGAATGAGCTTTTGTGATTTAATTGTCGGCATGGAACAGGTGGAAATTAGTCCACGGCCGGTGGTTGGCGCGATCATTGTGGTGAGCGGCCTGGCTGTGTCGTTTCTGTTGTGGCTGTTGTACGTGCATCACGCCTCGGCTGATTTCGCGGGGCGCTGGATGTTTTTGCCGGCCCTGAATGCTCTTTTGAACGGATTGTGCGCGATTGCGCTGTGTGTGGGATTGTATTTCATCAAACATCACAACATGGAAGCGCATCGCAAGAGCATGCTGCTGGCCTTTGCGTTCTCTTCCGTTTTTCTGGTCAGTTATATTGTGAATCACGCACTGCACGGCGACACGATTTTTCCAGGGCACGGGCCAGTGCGCACGCTATACCTTTCCATTTTGGCCAGCCACGTAATCCTTTCGATCGTCGCGCTGCCGATGGTACTGACGACGTTCTTTTTCTCATTGACGGGCCGCTTCGCGATGCATCGCCGAATCGCGCGCTTTACTTTTCCCGTTTGGCTCTACGTTTCAATCACTGGCGTGGTCGTTTTCGTGTTCCTCAAGGCATACGCATACCAAATACGATAAAACGCATTATCCAGAGCTACCCGCCAGCAAAGCCCGGTGCCGCTGGACAGGATTTGCAGAAGTCACTAAGCTTGAGATTCATTCTGCAGAATTAGTTCGCACCAGGAGAAACGCGCGCATGAAGTGCAACAATATTTTAGAGGCGATGTGCAACACGCCGCTGATCCGGTTGAACCGGATCGGGAAAGATTCGCTCGCCGAAATTTACGTCAAGGCGGATTACTTGAACCCGGGCGGGTCGGTGAAAGACCGCATTGGGCTTTCGATGATCGATGAAGCGGAGCGCACCGGGAAACTGAAGCCCGGCGGCACGATTATCGAAGGCACGTCGGGAAATACGGGCATGGGACTTGCGCTGGTGGCCTGCGTGCGCGGGTACAAAGTTGTGTTCACGATTAATGATAAGCAATCGCGCGAGAAGATCGATTTGCTGAAAGCGTTCGGCGCCGAAGTGATTGTCTGTCCCACGGCCGTGGAGCCGGAAGATCCGCGCAGCTATTATTCCGTGGCGCAAAAACTGGCGCGCGAGATTCCCAATTCCTGTTACCCAAACCAATACGAAAATCCAATGAATCCGGAAGCGCATTACAAAACCACGGGGCCGGAAATCTGGAACGATACCGACGGAAAAATTACGCATTTCGTTTGCGGCATGGGAACCGGCGGGACCATCAGCGGCGTGGGCAAATATCTGAAAGAGAAAAATCCGAACGTCAAAATTATCGGTGTGGATCCGATCGGCTCGCTGTACTACGAGTTTGTGAAAACCGGCCACGTGGGAAAGGCCAAAACGTACGTGGTGGAAGGAATCGGCGAAGATTTTTTCCCCGGCACCATGAACTTGAAACTTCTGGACGATGTGGTGCAGGTGAATGACGAAGAATGTTTTGTGTGGGCGCGGCGTCTGGCGAAGCAGGAAGGCATTTTTACCGGCGGCTCCGGCGGAGGATGTGTCGCGGGAGCGTTGCGCGTAGCGAAAGATCTAAACAAAGGCGATCTGCTGGTGGCGTTCCTGCCGGATTCGGGGTCGCGCTATTTGAGCAAGGTTTACAACGATGGCTGGATGCGCGAGCACGGTTACGTGGAGGCGGAGGTGACCTTGACCGCCGCAGATGTGATTCGCGGCAAGCGGCAAAACGGCAAGACGCGCGATTTGATCGTGGCACGTCCGGACCAGACCGTTTTCCACGCGTTGCATACCATGCAGAAGCAGGACATCTCTCAGCTTCCCGTGTTCGAGGAAGAGCATTCGATCGGGACGGTATTTGAAGACCAAATTCTGAACCTCGCGCTGCAGGGGAAAGATCTGCGCAAGCTGGTGATTCGTGAAGTGATGACGAATCCGCTGCCGCAGGTTCCGTCGGACTCGCCGGTTGAACGCGTGACGCATATTCTGAGCCACGATAGCCCCGCTGTTTTCGTCGAGATGCCGGACAAGAAGCTGGAAGTGCTGACCAAGTTTGACTTGATGGACACGATCGCGGGACTGGTCGGGCAGAAGCGCTAGACGCAGGCGCTAGGGGCGGAAAGGGTCCCAGCCTTGAGGTTTCAACGGCTTCTTCGTGCCGCGGGGACCGATTAGCACGATCCCATTGCTGCGGGTGACTTCGCCGATGGGCGTAAGCTGAGAGAATCCGGGAGCTCCGCGCAGCTTCTTCACGTTCCTTGGCGGGACGGTGAGCAGGAGTTCGTAGTCTTCGCCTCCGTTCAAGGCCATCTGCAACGGATCGAGCTTCAACCCTCCTTTATATTTTGACAAACCTGCCGGTAGTGCCAATACGGGAATTGCCGCCGAGTGGATTTCTGCGCCTACTCCGCTGGCTTGGCACAAGCGCGTGAGATCGGTGGAAAGGCCATCCGAGAGATCAATCATTGCGGAGGCCAGGCGGCGATTGGCCAGCCAAGCTCCCAGTGCGAGCCTGATTCCAGGATAAAGATGAGGCTGTAAGATCGCTCGGAGGGCGTTGGCTGTGTGCCCGGCTTCTTTACCTGCGGAGCCTCTCGCTCGGATGTTTCCGTGGAGCAGAAGCTCAAGGCCGAGTTGGGCGCGGCCGAGGGGGCCGCTGACATATATAATGTCGCCGGTTCGCGCGCCCGAGCGGGTTACGCCTTTCCCCCCGGCAACTTCTCCAACTACGGTAACGCTGATGGAGACCTTGTCGTTCTTAGTAGTGTCGCCACCAGCGAGGACCATCTTCAGCGAGCGTGCGGCTCGTGACATCCCGTTTAGGAACTGGTCGAGCCAAGCGCCAGTGCGATTGGCGGGGATGGCGAGTGTTAGGAGGAAGTACCGCGGAGTGGCACCCATGGCCGCGAGGTCGCTTGTGGCGCGAACGAGCGACTTATAGCCGACCGAATCAGGCGGGTGCGTCTTCGCGAGGAAGTGGACGCCTTCGAGGAAGGCATCGCAGCTAAACACCCAGTCGTTTTTGCCGCTGGACGAAATAATGGCGGCATCGTCGCCGATGCCGAGGCGTAGCGCGGCGACATGCTTGGCATCGTGCTTCGCAGCGCCGGAGCGAAACGCTCGCGCAATCCTTTCGACCAGTTTACTTTCCCTGTCCATACTGAACTTTCGTACAGTTGTTTCGCGTTACTCTAATAAGGTAAGGTGTTCCAAAGTGAAAGCAAGTTTAAAAGCGAGCCTGGGGAGAGATCAGCTGACTTGCACATCCCAAGGGTCCTATGCAAAATGGAAGATTGGGGTTGACGTCGACTGGACAGGTCACTACAATGCACGCGCCTTCGAACATATGTGTCCAATTCGCTAACAGCGTTGGCAGACCGCGAACGGGGACTCGCGATCTGAAGCCAGCGAAAACAAACTAACTAGGAAAACTTAAGAGTGAAAGGCAAGTACTACACGTTCTTTATTGCTTCGAGCGCTTCCGGCGGCATGCGCCGGGTACGCGTCCCTTTTTACATCCTTCATTTTCTCGCCATTTTGGCTGCCGTGGGCGGCATTACTGTGATTGCCGGCATGGGCTCGTACTCCCGGATGTTGTGGAAGGCGACGAATTACAACGCGCTGCGCCGCAATCAGGATGCCTTGAAGCAGCAGTATCTTCAGTTGCAGACGCAGGTGAAAGATACCAACCAGCGGCTAGACTCCCTGCAATCGCTGGCCAGCGAAGTGGCTATGGCCTACGGAATTACCCGCTTCCGGCAGACACCATTTGGTTTCGCTGAGGGGCCGCAAGAGCCCGAAGAGGAATTCGAGCAATCCGTGGATGAGTTCAGCTACCTGCAGAAGAACGCTACGGCGGTGGCCATGTCGGGCAATGGTCTGCGGTTATTGCCTCCGGCGCAGTTGAGCAGCTTAGGCGTGGTGCCTACGCTCTGGCCGGTGAAGGGTGAAATTACCGGACACTTTGGCGAGCGGCTTGACCCGTTCAGTGGTGAAGGCGCGTTTCATGCGGGGATGGACATTGCGTCGCACTATGGCGACGACGTTCGCGCCACCGCAGATGGAATCATCAGCGTAGTGGACCGCCGCGCGGGATACGGGCGCCTGGTTGTAATCGACCACGGGTTTGGCGTGACTACCTGGTACGGGCATTTGTCCGCGTTTAACACGCAGGTCGGGATGCACGTGAAGCGTGGAGACGTGATTGGCTACGAAGGGGCCAGCGGACACGCTACCGGCGCGCACGTACACTACGAAGTTCGGATCTACAACACGCCGGTTAACCCTTGGCGCTACCTCAGCACCGCTTCTACCGTCGCTTCCGGCGATTAGTTCTTCGGTTACCTGAGATTCTTATTCATCACCCAGCCGAATCTTTCTTGTTACCCGCGTTCTTTAATTAGCTGGAACGCTAACTCCTGTGCGGGCTGGCCTGGGAGCGCCCAGCATCTCAGGAGTCACGCGCAGAGACAGGCGCACAAATTTGTCCTGGTGGGTGACTTTGGTTTGGCTGAGTAGAGAGGCGAGGAAGGCGGCTTGTTGCCGAGTCATCTGTCCGCGCATCTTGGGATCGTGCAGCGCCATAGAGCCGACCATGCGGAAGGTATCGAGCAAGGCTGAAATCTTGATGGCATTTGTCATGGAGTCGGATTCAGCGTCGAGCGCCGCGTTCACGTCGTTGCCGGAGGGTTGGGCGGCAAGAGTTAAGCCGCGGATGCTGCGCGCCAGTTGATCGAGTTGTGGCGAATTCTTGAAACTTGCGTAGAAGCTGGCCGGGAGGCGGTCGGTGCGTGCCACCGCGAAAATTGCGGCTCCCGCGACGCGCTTGATGCGGGCCTGCATCGCGGGATCCCGCGCGGGAACTCCGCCGGACGATATGCTGCCAAGCAAATCTGTGGCATTTTTTCCGCTGGCGAGTGCCAGCCGCGTGGAAGAAAGGAATTCCAGCGATATGGGCGGATTGCCGGGAATTTCGTATATCGATTGAGCTCCGTGGTTGGTGAGTTTTCCCGTCCGCAGCGCGTAGGCTCTGATTTTCTGTTCGTCGAAGCGGCCTTCGGCGATAGCGACCGCGCGATTCTCGCTCAGGGCATCGTCGGAACCCAAGCTGGCCGGCCAGAAGGCGACGGCGGCGTGGTCCAAATCGCGCGTGTAATCAAAACCAGTATCAGCGACGAACTGCTGGTATTCGCGATCCGCCTCTGGTCCAGGAGAAGTCAGACCCAGGACGGCGGCAAGCGGTGAATTTTGCAACCTTCGCAGCGCGGATGCGTCAATATAACCGACCACCGGAGCATCCAGCGGCAGCTGCGTGAGGATATCGGGCGGCGGCCCGGGATTGTTGGTTACGCCCGGCAGAGCCGGAAGCGGACCGCGCTGGCGGTAATAAAAGACACCTAGCGCGCACACGATGAGCAGAAATAATATTGCTACGATGATCCAGGCGCGTTTTGCGGAAGAAGTTGGCACCTTAAAATTATGTCCGTTTCCCGAGATTTTGTGTAATGTTTGTTATCTTCCAGCGTAATACAATTAGAGGATGTATTGTGCGGCGTTTGGGATGCGCACAATCCGTTTTTTCTACCCGGCCCGCTGCGCGAATCGGTCTCGCAAAGGAAGGCTTCTGATATGAAGAAAAATTGGATGAAGATTCTTGCGGCCACGGTTGCGAGCGTGATGCTGAGCTTCAGCGCATTTGCGCAAGCGCCTGGCGGTGCGGACCAGAAACCTGCAGCATCGGCGGCCACTCCAAGCGTCGATCAGATACTGGATAGTTATGTGAAAGCAATCGGCGGAGAGGCTGCCTGGCACAAAATAACATCGCGCATCGCAAAGGGAACCATCGAGATTCCGGCGATGAGTCTATCCGGTACCGTGGAATCCCACGAAAAGGCTCCGAGCTCGATGCTGGTGGTGGTGAATATTGCCGGCGCAACTTTTCAGCGAGGTTGCGACGGTACCACGGCGTGGTCGGATGATCCACGGAACGGATTGCGAACGGAAACCGGCGCAGAAGCGGCGGACTCGTTGCGGCAATCCGATTTTTATCATCAAGTGAACATGCGCAAGTACTATTCGAAATGGAACGTTACCGGCACAGAGAAAATCGGCGATCAAGATACCTATGCGGTGGAAGCAACGTCCACGGCAGGCGATGTGGACAAGATGTACTTCGATACAAAGACTGGTCTAATGGCCAGAGCGATTACAACCGTGCACACTCCAGAGGGAGCAGCGGTAATTCAGACCGACCTATCCGATTACCATGACATTGACGGAATCAAACTGCCTTTTTCGGTGCACCAGAGCAGCGCACAATCGGATTACACGATTAAGTTCACCGACGTTCAACAGAACGTGCAGTTGGCGGACAGCCAGTTCGCAAAGCCTGCGGCGGAGCCGGCGCCTGCGCCGGAGGCAAAACCTCCTACTCAATAGGGCAACTGATGCGTTTTGGTGGTACTGTAACTACAGCAATGGCAATGGATTTGCCGGGGGTTAGGAACTTGCTTGCAATCCGAGTGCCGGTATGATATTTTTGTTCGGTTTGAGCGATGCTGGCGTAGCTCAGTTGGTAGAGCATCTGATTTGTAATCAGAGGGTCGGGGGTTCAACTCCCTCCGCCAGCTGACTTTGACGGCACGGCGAAATTTTTTGCAAGGTTGCGGACGAAATTCCTCGCGACATAAGCGCTAGGGCTGGTGTCTTCGGACACGAGCCTTTTCTGCATTGCGGAGTGCCCCGTACAACAGTCCGGTGAGGTTGCAGTCCGGTAAAGTTCTGATCGAAGCGCGGGAGAGAAAAGTTGTGTCCCGAGGATTTCGCGGGGACGCGCTAGTGGGCGGCTTAGATGTTTTGCGGGACGAACGAGCCAGCGTCCCGAATGGTTCTGCGGGACGGGTGGGTGAGTGGCTAAAACCAGCAGACTGTAAATCTGCCGCTCCTTGCGGGCTACGGAGGTTCGAATCCTCCCCCGTCCACCAGATTTACTGGCGCGGTGATCTTAGAAAAGATTTCAGAACTGACTTGGCGGTAAAGGCAGTACGCGGGAAACCGGAAAGTGCCTGGGTAGCTCAGCTGGTAGAGCGCGTCCTTGGTAAGGACGAGGTCACCGGTTCAATCCCGGTCCCAGGCTCCAGAAATCCAGTGCTCGTGTTGAGCGCTGGTTGCTGTGAATGAGCGGGGGTAACTCAGTGGTAGAGTCTCTGCCTTCCAAGCAGATGGTCGCGGGTTCAAGTCCCGTCCCCCGCTCCATTTTGTAGCAGGGATTGGGAATTATAAGTCGGGCATAACAAAGTGGTTCAGCGCGGCGTCTCTGGATAAGAGAAAAGTCGCGAAGTCCTTATAAAGAGCGAGGCACGATGGCGAAGGAGAAATTCGAACGAAATAAGCCGCACGTAAATATTGGGACGATCGGACACATCGATCATGGCAAGAC